>Ga0074198_1000345_pt1 | contig 54949 bp, 48 predicted proteins | sample EPASupsiteSAE323_FD_64527 | JGI IMG/M metagenome (GOLD analysis project Ga0074198, IMG submission 64527) | Bioremediated contaminated groundwater from EPA Superfund site, New Mexico - Sample SAE3-23 | ecosystem: Environmental > Aquatic > Deep subsurface > Groundwater > Contaminated ... | reverse complement strand
ACTCGAAAAGATCAAGATTATGGTTTTGCCGGATGGAGAGAAAGTAGTAACTGAGATTACAAAGAAACAGCGGGAAATCCTGGATGCTATTCATATGTGTGCCTAAAAGCTGGGGAGGTCAGGATTGAAGCTGCAAGAGCAACGGATAACCGGGTCGTTTCTCTGGATGATAATGCAAGGAAGCTCTTTTCTGCTGCCTCAAGTCAAGTCGGCGAGTTGAGGGAGATTCTATGGGTAAATCCGGTTAATGAGGAAGAGACGTCTATCCAATGGTTGAAGGATGGTGCTCCGAGTGAAGAGCAGCGGCGAATATGCCCTAATTCGTGATTTGACGCCTGCCTTCCGGCACAGCTAGGCCGCGCTCTCGCCGGACCTGTCCAGCTCGTAATTCCTGGCACCCTTCAGTTGCACAAAAAAGCCAACCGCAGCCAGAGCCAGCACCAGCAGCGCGAGTTCATTTGAGTAATGTGAAACCGGGTCAAAGATTCCGTAGCCAAACCTTTCCAGAGAAATCAAGCCCATCAAGAGCAGCAGGCCGTTGACGATGGCCGCAGCACCGAATAGCGTCGTGAGGACGATGATGGCGTTCTTGGGCAGATGAAGCCGGACGGCCAGGAGCGCTGCCGCCGCCGCCGCAATCCATCCGGCAATGCTCGGCAGGGGTCCGGTTCCAAGACTCGTGTGAATTAAGATGCCGGCTCCCGCAGAATAGCCCAGGATTGCCACCAAAAGGATGATGGCGAAGTCGAAGAACAGGTAAGATGCTATGGCAAGAAAGAGCCCGACGATGATCCCTGCTGCCAGCACCGGCATCGCGGAAAGGAAGGTCAGACCATAGATGCCCGCCACCCATTCGGCACCGATCAGAAGCCCGATGATGAGTCCCAAAAGCGGCAGAAGGACTTTAAACCATTTGTAGCCGCCGAAGCAGAACGCATTGCCGATCAGCAGCGCCAGCAAGGCCACGATGACGGTCTCCCAAGCCATTTTTGCAGTTCCTCGCGCAAGAATGAAACATCTGAGATTAAATAGTTAAGTATAAGTTCGCTTTTGCAGGGACCAAAACGAGGACTAAAGGGGACTAAAGAGGACTAAAGATATGCTGCGCCAATTCCATGCGCGGGATGAATTCGGGCAAAGGTCATGAGCAAGGCAGCCAGTCAACGCACACCTCGCCGGGGCAGCTATCGGACCAAAGCTGGATGAACTTCTCGATGGAAAAGACGCCGGTGAGATCTTCGACGCTGCGGCCTATGAGCGGGTGGCGCCCATTGACGCTGACACTCGGATCGACGGACTGCCAGGCGATGTGGGCTTTGCCGATGACCTGGGAATTGATGCTGGCCACCAGGCCGCCGCCTGCACCGCATCCGGGACAGGACGGATTTGCAGAGCCATCGCTGGAATAGGATCTGGCGGTGACCTGCGTATTTCTGTTCAGCTTCTCCACATTCGAGTACGACTCGGTCATGGACGCGCCTGTGTCATAATTTGAGACAACCAGGCTGTCTTTCTGATCCTCATTGTTCATGGCAGCCGTGAAGCCCAGAGGCATCTCCGCCATGCAGACCGATGCCAATGATGTTGCCAGAATCAATAGACACACAAGCCTCGTCAACAATTCAGCCGTCACCCCGATATCGGTGATCGTCGTACATGCATTTCAAGTTGTTGCCCGATCTGTCGAATCAACGAAAAGCTTCAACGCGACAACTGGAAAAAAGAGAATTTTCGGCCAGCAGCATCGCTTAATTGCTCATAGGATGTGCGACATGGAATGCACGTCGTTGTCGCTGCTCTGCTGACGGAGATCTTGCTCTGCAAGCTCTTTATTCTGAGCGGCGATCTCATAAGACGGGTCCAGACTGAGGGCTCTTTCAAAGCAGGACACTGCATCATCGTATCTGCCCAGTTCCTTCAGAACCACGCCCTGATTGTTCCAGCCCTGGGGGTTTTGCGGTTTGATCATTGATGCATTCTGGAAACAGGAGAGTGCATCTTCGAGCTTGCCGTCGTTGGCCAGCGTCATGCCCTTTCCGGTCCATGCATCGTAATACTGCGGGTTGATTTGCAGGGCCTTTTCAAGACTTGCCAGTCCCTCTTCATTTCTTGCCAAGCCCATAGAAAGGGCAAGCCCCTTCAAGCAGTGGCTTTCCGCGCGGGAGGAATTGATCTTGAGCGCCTGATCAAAACATGCAATGGCATCTTCATAGCGGCCCAGATTTGCCAGTGCCGATCCTTTGTTATCCAACAGTGCTACATGCTCCGGCTCCAGTTCCAGAGCCTTGTCATAGCTGGCTGCGGCCAGTTCATAACTCCCGTTCGTAAAATACTGATCCCCTTGATTCGACCAGTATTCCGCCGTGTAGTCCGCCAAGGCCGGCGAGATAAAAATCACTGCAAGCGTCAGGATAATAGTGATAGCGAGCTTCATGAGGCCACCTCTTATTCCAGGGGGTAAATATTTGTAACCCTTGCCCGGAGGGCTGGAATGCGGCAGGATAAAATGGCCTGAACGCTATACCTGCACATCCTGCACATTTTCGGTCGAGAGATGCTCCTGACTTTTAACTCCTGACTTTTTAGTTGGTGCCTTAGCGCTCATTCAACGGTCATTCATTTTTGACCTTATTCATGAATTCGTTCCATTTTTTTGCATCGTTCACCTTATGCCGAATCAGCTCATGCACCTCGTCGGATCTCTCTTTTTTCTTAAGGAGATCTTTTAGATCAAGGAGAGCGCGAATGGTGCCGGCAGCTTCGTCAAAGAGCTTTTTTGCCTGATCGCGGGTCATCTTCTGTTGCCGGAGCTTGTCCTCGTCCAGCTTTTCATCCTTTTGCAGCAGATCGATCAACTCTTCGATCTGCAAGCGTTCCTCTTTTGTGATCTCCGGCTCGTTGATCAGCCGCCAGACGATCCGATTCAGATCAACCTCCGCTTCATCTTTATTTTTTTGCATATGAATCTCGGACGGGAGATCGCTCTCGGTTTGGTGATGCTTTTCCAGCTCTTCGTCCAGGGTCTTCCGGTCTATCCGGTACTCCTCCGGAACCTTCACTCCCACCCACACCAGGACCCGGTGAAGATTAGCGATCAGCTTCTTTCTTTCTTCATCCGAAAGTGTTGTATCGTTATTGCTCTCGTTTCGTCTTGGTTTTGCATCCATTTCGGGCATAAACCTCTTTAATTGATTTTTGAACTATTAATTCTTTTGAACCATTGGTACAATCAGTCGATTGACGGGAAATTTTCAGCAGGTAATTATTCGGGTGGCTGGCCTGGCGGACTATTGATTTAAGCCAATCGAAGATTTGTGCTTCAATGAGCCGCTTTGGCACAAAAGTTAATTAATTCCCTGCCCATAGCATTATCAACTGCCAGGATAATTCCAGATAAATCTTGGGCCGAGGAGTGAGGAGGTAACAGACGTGGAGAGATTTGATTCGCTGCTTGAAAAAGACATTTCCGATTACAAAGGTGAATATGCGTCGATAATTCACCAAGCCCCTGCGCTTTACAGGATGATGACCAGGATGCTGGACGACCGCAACCTTCCCAGCAAAATATCGCCATTGGTAATCGCGGCCATTGCTTACTTCATCCTCCCGGAAGACGTCATTCCCGAGGACAAGTTTGGTCCCGCGGGCTATGTGGACGATATTTATCTATGCGCCTTTGTTGCCAACGAGGTGGCGAAGGAGTTCGGATCGCCGAACATCCTTGTTCGCAATTGGGACGGGAAAGTCTCCGTGGTGGATCTGATAAATGATATCCTCGGTCGCGAGCAAGAGCTGATCGGCGACAAGAAAGCCCGCATCATGCAGTATATCGGCTACGATCAGTTGGAATCATCTTGAGCAGGTCAAAGTCAAGCTCGCTAAAAGTCAAGCCGGCAAAAAGTCGAGCTGCTTGAAATTTGAGCTAATTGAAAATCGAATACAGCGAAACACCAGGCGCGTTTGGATAATGATCGTAGCAATAGCCTCGGATGCGCGCACTTTGGAAGCGGCCCGGCTATGACATTAGGGCGCGATAGGGCCGTCTCATCTGCTTTCCGCAGCCAAGGCATGTCGTGATTATGATTCCTTCGCACAGTCTCACCCTAGAGCTTGATGCGGATAAGTAGCAGCCACAATGCCTGCATTGCAGCCTCTTCAGATGGCGGGGCATCCTCACTCTGGTGCGGGTGCTTATTTGCCGTGCGATCTGAACGTATCTGCTGCTCCTCTCCGGGTGAAGATCATGCACTTCGGCTGCCAGCGAGAAGAGCCTCTCCATGCGCTGCATGGCCAGATCTCGGGCTTTGTGCGAATCCTTTCTGCGTCTCATGGCCCCAACTCCTCTGCAGCTTGAGGTATAAAACCCTATTACATTGCTTAATCCAAATATCAGAACTCATATCAATTTCAACGGATAGCTGGAATCTGAGGAGTTCTAAAGAATGGCAAGGACTGCTCCCTGCCATCCTGAAAGAATTCCTAAAACCACTTTTAGGCATTGTACTCTGCCGGAGGCGTCTCCACCTCCACAGGATTCATCCTGTCGGCCACTACATTCACAGTTCCGGAGATTGTCCCGGAGTCCGCCAGTGGAGAAGTGTATTTGTAATTCACTGTGTATCTGTGTTGCCCAGCCGGCATATCGACGCTATACATGCCGTTTGAAGCTATGATCGCCCTTCCATCTACCGCGAAATCCTGGCAATACTGCCTCTCCTTCTTGTATTGCTTGTCGGTATCGGGATCTATGCCAAGACGCCTCGTCCAGCGGAAGACCATGAATGCAACCTCGCCCTTTCCGGCTGGCTGCTGGTCGGAGGTGGTCGAAAAAACGGTCTCGGCCTTTGCAGAGCCTCCCTTCCAGTTTGCGGTTGCCTTAATCTGATGCATTCCGCTGGAGGCAAAGCTATGGGTAATGGTGCTGCCGCCTTTGGTGCAATCGTCGTCGAAGCACCATTCGTACTCGGCATCGTCGGGAACGGTGCTTTTACTGGCCGAGAAGGTGTATTCAGTCCCATCTTTGCCCGTCTCGCCTTTGGCCATCTTGTTGCCCTCCGGCGATGTCACAACAATCTCCAGCCCTATCAGCCTGAAGTCAAAGCTTGCTTCCGCTACATCGGCCCCGTTCTCACTGGCGCTTACCCTGAAGGTGTAGTCGTTGACGCCAATCACGTAAAAGTCCGACTTCTGAATCGATTCGAAGCTTACGTGTTTGAAGCTCTTGCGGGGTACCTCAACTGTCTGGCATTTTCTGAACTTGGAGCTGCTCGTCGGTTTGCCTTTCTCAAATATCTCAATACAGACGGTTACCGTATGATCTATGGACAAATCAGAATTTGCAATAGAAATACCTTCACTCGCGCCATCACCAATCTCCACATATCCCAAGTCACTGGGCACGCCGCCGGGAGACCCGCCACTGGAGAACTCCTCCAGCACCTGTCCCTCTCGATTGCCAATTGTCTTGAGAATGGATAAGCTGTAGCCTTCGGGTCTGTGGTAATCCCATTTGAACTCCAGATTTGCTCCTGCGGTCGGGTAGAATTTCACGTCATTGTTTTTGATATTCACCGTGATGGGATTTTCTGATTGGCGAACATCTTTTGGTATCTCCACGGTCCAGAATGCCTCCGCTGTCCAGGGCTTGTCCCAGCTCTCCAGATTATACGGCTGCTTCTTCGGATTGGTGTCAGGTTCCATTGAATCATGTACGTAGAACTTATCGCCGCTATATCCGACAATCACCCAGGCATGTTTCTTATTGCCGGACAATATCATAACGGGACAATGCCGGTTGACGATCACTCTTCGGATATAATCGCGCGCCGAATTAAACATGCCCCACCTGATTCTTGCCGGCATTATGCCGCACTGTTTGTAGATTACTTCCCTTAATTTGGATTTGGGCAGATACGACCAGCTCATGTCCGGGCCGTCTATGCCCATCGAGCCGACTATGTGGAAGACCTGGGCATCCTTTTTATAGTTCGCCGCTTGCGATATCATGAGTGCTGATGCCGCCCAGCAGTATTTTGAAGTTCCTTGCTCGTAGTATGGAATCATCAGCGGTCCCGATTCCGATGGCAGGGGGGGCAAATCCTCAAACAGCCACATAAAGAAGAATTTGCTGAAGTGGTTGGTTGATAATACCAGCTCCGGTTCGCCTTCATCGGCCTCTATTGTGAAATTCTCAACGATCATGGCACCGTCTTCGTCGATGCTGCCCGCGAAGGCAGAACCGCTATCTTGCGTGATATACGACGGCAAAGGAACATGAATTTCAGCGGATTTCTTGAGCCTTCCAGCCGGAACATCGATTTCGAGCACAATTCCGTCAAATAGATCGTCGATTAGATATTCCGAGGGATCGATCTTGCTGGCCGAGACTTCCACGTCTTTATCGAGAGCGCCCGCTGGGAAGACAACCCTGATGCCTTCGCCAAGATCTATCGAGCCGCCTTCCGGACCGACGGTGCGGATGCTCGATCCTTGGCCCTCATCCGCGTCGGTCTCGTAAATTCCCTTCACCTTGCTAAATCCGCAGCCTCCTGACTCTGAATTTTGAGCCCATGTGGCCTGGTCCGAATCTTCAACCCTGTAGGTTCCTGCCGGCAATACTTCGTTTGGTCGGGCTATCCAGTAGGCATTTTGCACTCCTCCCTGGCCCGGATTTCCCTCTACTTCCCAGGGCCCGTAAAGCGTTCCGTCGTCTTTGTGAAGGCTTATTGTTCCAGGCTGTGCGCCTTTGCCGTAGTTCCAGTGATAGGTATCGACATAAGTCAGACGAAGTGGCTCATCAATAGTGAAGCTGGGATTGCAGGAGGGACTGTTCTCAACATAACCGATGTTCCAGGTGTTCATGATTTCGGATTCTTCTTTTTGATCCTTGCCCTCTGACGCTCCCCTGGATGCGCCCTTAGATCCACCTTTAGATGATCCGCCTTCGGATACTTCGCCCCGTCCGCTCCCAGATCCTTCATCTGACGCCCCTTGGGACGATATTTCTATGGACACACTCCCGGATTCGCTTCCAGATTCCCTCCCGGATACTTCTTTGGACGATGCTCCTTGGGATGATGCACCTTCGGATTTTTCCTCTTTTTGAAGCTGGAAATCCAGTTGTGCATCTCCTCCGGAGGTTAAGTCAATTGTCCGGGTCAGCGACGCATAACCAGACTTGGAAACCGTGACCGCAACCAGGCCCGCCGGGACATCTTCCAGAACAAATCTGCCGTCGCCGTCCGTGCGGCTCTCCGTCAGGCCTGAAGCGGATGCTCTTGCACCGTTGACCGGCTCTCCCGTCTCTTGATCCAATACTTCGCCGCTGACCGTTCCGGTGTTCATCATATTTTTAGGATTGATCAAAAGCCGAACGAAATCCACGGCATACCCATCACCAGCACCAGTTGTTGGATCATTGATGCGGATGGTCAGCATGCCGCTTGATACCTCATCCAGGAATTCGTCCGGAATTTGGACCGTTATGAGCTTTCCAATCGGTCCTGTCTGGACCAAGGAATTCAAGACCTCTTCCAGAAAAGGAGCGCGCAGCTCATTGATTTCCACCTGGAAGTTTCCCTTCCATACCGGAGACTGGAAGTCATCCACAAACATCTGGAGGATGGCCGATTTTACCCTTGTCTCTCCCGGATCGAACTGCATGATTATGGTTAGCGGCTGATTATCCGGGCGGCTTGTTGTGGATGCGTATCCATCCTGGCCCGCTGGTGGATGGCCGTCAAAGCTTGTTCCCAACATGATCCGATCGGTCCCGGGCGGGTCATCAGCGTCCGGCTTCCAGGGAAAGGAATGAGTCGGCGTGGAGCTGCCGGAGAAGACATCAAACTCCTGGGGCCATCCAAATCCCAGGTTATCGATATCTCCCACCAGCACAACAAGTTCTGCATCATCATTTGCAGGGGATTTCTTTTCGATTCCGTGAGCCGACAATGCCGAAACGAACAGCACTGTCAGCGTCATTAAAATAGGAACAAGCTTTCCGCTAACGAATATCCCTCCAGTTCTGCCCTTTGGATTTTCCGTATTAAGTAGTTTGTGTAGCAGGGCTTTGCACAGCAGGACTCATGGGTGATTGATTTGCGAATTGGGGGTTGTGACGGCATGGTTTTGATTGTATTGTCTGATGGGCGGATCATGATTATCGGATGGAGAGGACAAACAGCTAAATGTGGGATCCAAGCTAAACGAGAATCAGGTCGCGAAAAGTCCTGTTAATACGAATAGGATTTGTTTTCGAGATTATGGCCAAAGAACCTTTTTCTATTCAAAGATCACATTCAATCAGTGATGCCATTCGACCAGAAGAACCTCAAGATATCAACTGCGATGCAAGAGTACATCAGTGCCAGGTCGACGGACCTGCGCATAGCCACCACCTGCGAAGGCCCGCTCATCTTTTCCGTTAAGATCAGCCCGCCCAAAGCGACCGATCACGTAATTTCGGTCGGCGAGCGCAAGATCTACATCTCATCTTTGCAGGCGCAATTCATCAAGACCATCGACGAGCGTATGCTGCCGCGCTGCGCTCTTGAGAAAAGGGGAAAGTAGAGATCGGTTCAAGGCCGGGGATTAATTCATCGTTTGTCCATCCAGTTCTTGAGTGCGTTCATGGATGCGGCACGGTGCGAGATCCTGTTCTTCTCGGCAATTTCCATCTCGCCGAGGCTCGTCTCGCCGACGTAAAAGATCGGGTCGTAGCCGAATCCTTTTGTGCCCCGCGCCTCGTGGCCGATCCGTCCGTGCACCTCGCCTGCGAACATGACCGGCTCCATGCCCGGCTCGGCGTAGGAGACGACCGACCGGAAGTGCGCCTTTCGGTCCGCCGCGCCTTCCATCAGCTTCAGGATGCCCTGGTTTCCGATGGTCTTTTGCCCGTAGGCCGAATAGACGCCCGGAAATCCTTTGAGTGCATCGATGAAGAGGCCGGCGTCCTCAAGCATCACCGGCCCCTGTAACCTTGATACGACCTCTTTCATGCCAAAGGCCGCCACCTCTTCCAGCGTGTCCGCCTGGATCTCGGTGTAGCCGATATTCTTCTGGATGAGGCCGTCAAAGATGGCCTCTGCCTCCACAAACTTGCCCTTGTTGCTGGTAACAAAGTAGATCATTTCTTCACCTGCAATTCTCTTTTGGCTCAAGGGCAACGTTTTTAGGTGTCCAGTATAAAGAGGCCAACGGTTAAACGACAAACTGGTGAAAATAAAATGGATCTCGGGGATAGAGTCCGCATTGAAAGGAACGGCACAGCTTACGAGGGCGTGCTCATGCCGTCCAGGCGCGAGAATCACGTGGTAATAAAGCTGGACAACGGCTACAACATTGGCCTGTGCACACCCGAGTCTCAACTCACGCTTCTCGAAAAAGGGCAGGATCTGAAGCCGCGCGGCAAGGATAAGCCCTTCGGCAAGAGGGCGGGCCTTCCCCAGGTGTCCATTCTCTCCACAGGCGGAACCATCGCCAGCAAAGTGGATTATCGAACGGGAGCCGTCACCAGCCAGTTCTCAGCAGGCGAGATCATCGCCGCCATCCCGGAGCTGGAGGAGATCGCCAACTACAACGCCCGAGTGATTTACCAGATCTTGAGCGAGAACATGCGCGCCGACTACTGGATGGAACTGGCGCGAGCCGTGGCCGAGGAGATCCGAGGCGGCGCCCAAGGCGTGATCATCACCCACGGCACGGACACCATGATGTACACTGCGGCGGCTCTGTCCTTCATGGTGAAGACGCCGGTGCCGATCGTCATCGTCGGATCGCAAAGAAGCTCCGACCGGCCCAGCAGCGACGCCGCCATGAACGCCATCAGCGCGGCGACGGTGGCCACAAGCGACATCGCCGAGGTCTGTGTGGTCATGCACGGCACGACCAGCGACGAATACTGCTCCATCCACCGGGGAACAAGGGTGCGCAAGATGCACACCTCCCGCAGGGACGCCTTCCAGTCCATCAATCAGCCGCCCATCGGGCGAGTGGACTACCTGTCCCGCCAGATTCGGACCTTCCTGCCTTACCGGCATCGCGGCGAGGTGGAGCTGGAGCTGAACGACAGGCTGGAGCCCAAATGCGCACTCGTAAAATACACGCCGGGGTCCTCGCCGGAGATCCTGGACTATTACATCGACAAAGGCTACCGGGGCATAGTGCTGGAAGGCACGGGCCTCGGCCACGTGGCGTCCAACTGGATCGACGGCATTCGGCGTGCCACGGAGAAGGGAATTCCCGTGGTCGTTACGTCTCAGTGCCTGCGGGGCAGGATCGGAGACCTGGTCTACGACACGGGCCGCTACATGCTCGATGCAGGAGCAATTGAGGGTGAGGACATGCTCCCCGAGGTGGCCCTGGTCAAGCTGATGTGGGTTTTGGCGAACAGGCCCGCCGAAGTTCGAACTCTCATGGGCCAGCCGTTGGCGGGCGAGATATCCTTCTCGACGCCCATGCCGGTCTAGGCCAAACCTTATAAACTAGGTGAATAGAGCACCAATCTCAGGATTATCGGAGGAATGTAATTTTGACACGCAAGCCAGGAAGCATGTACAGACGGCACGAGCGGCCCTACACGCGCAGAAAGTATATGGGCGGCGTTCCGGGAAGCAAAGTAGTTCACTATGATATGGGCAATCTGCAAGAGGATTTCCCCATCCAGCTCACACTGGTCATCCGCGAGCCATGCCAGATCAGGCACACCGCCCTTGAGGCGGCGAGAGTTGCAGCCAATCGTTATCTCTTGAAGCAGGTGGGCAGGACCGGTTTCCATCTCAAGCTCAGAGTATATCCCCACCACGTCATCCGCGAGAACAAGCAGGCCACGGGCGCTGGAGCAGACCGTGTCTCCAGTGGAATGAGGCTCGCTTTCGGCAAGGCTGTGGGCACTGCCGCACAGCTCGATGCAGGCCAGAAGCTCTTCACCGTGGGCATAACCCCCGAATTTCTGAATGATGCTAAGGAAGCATTGACCAGGGCCGGGCATAAATTGCCGTCTCCTATTCAGATCGTCGTTGATTCGGGCCAAAATCTGATAAGGTAATCTGGATGGATGATTACTTAGCGGGCCTGGATAGGGCCATGAAGAAGATGCCGGAGACTCATGAATCCAAAGACCGATTCGTCATCCCTTCCGTCAAGGTCTTTTACGAAGGGAAGACCACCGTCCTGGAGAACTTCGGGGCCATCGCGGACACTTTGAACCGCGATCCCGAGCATGTCATGAAGTATCTTCTTCAGGAGATGGGAACCGCGGGCAAGATTGAAGGGCCGCGCGGCATCTTTCAGGGAAAGTTCGGCGAGGCGGCCATCGCCCGTCAGATTGAGTCCTACTTCGAGGAATATGTGGTCTGCACGGAGTGCAGGAAGCCCGACACGCACCTTCTCAAGAGCGATCGGGTTTTGACGCTCAAGTGCGATGCTTGCGGCGCTCACCGGCCTGTGCGCAAAAGAAAGGCCACGGCTGCCGTACAAAAGGATGTCATCGAAGAGGGTGAGACCTACGAGCTGCGCATCGAGTCCGTGGGCAACAAGGGCGACGGAATTGCTAAGGTTGACAAATATCTCATCTTCGTGCCCAGCGCCGTGAAAGGCGAGATCGTCAAGGCCAAGATCAAGAAGATCAGCGGAACCCTGGCTTTTGCCGAGGTTGTGGAGCGCGTGGCCAAGAAGGTGTAAGAGGAATGGAAGTGAAGATCACCTTGACATTTACGGAGGACAACAAGTATCTGCTTGAGTTCACTCCGTCCCAATTCTGGATGGGCTTTGCCAAGGGTTACGGCGGTCTTCCCTGGATAGAGATCGGCGAGCAGAAGGCCACAATCGTCGCCGAGAACTATTCCTATCTTCTCGACCTTCTCGTCCAGGCGAGGCTCTACCGTCTCAGCCGGATGCCTTACGTTGAGCGGTTCAAGTAAGAACAATCACTCAAATATGCTGATCGGAATTAGCTGATCGGAAATGTCCGCTTTGGCTTCTTTGCAGGGATTCCTCATCCGGGGCCTGCCGGTCATCAAGGAAGGCGACGACATCGCCTCCCTGGTGCAGTCTCTTTTTGAGCTTCAAGACGGCGACGTGCTCTGCTTAGCCAGTACCGTCGTTGCCAAATCGGAAGGGCGTTTTCGGGATCTCGACAGCTACCAGCCCGGCCCGCGCGCGGTGCAGATAGCCGGGAATATTGGAAAGGACCCCAGGTTCGTGCAGGCGGTCCTGGATGAGTCCGCCGATGTCCTGCTGGAGAGGCCTTTTCTGCTGGTCGCGACCTGGTTCGGCCACATCGGCGTCAACGCCGGAATCGATCAGTCAAACGTTGGAGACGAGCGCATTTTGCTTCTGCCGGAGGACCCCAGCGCCAGCGCGGCAAAGATACGTCAACGGCTTAACAGGGACTGCGCCGTCATCATCACCGACACCTGCGGGCGGCCTTTCCGTAGCGGCGTGGCGGGCGTGGCCGTGGGCTGGGCGGGCATCGCCGCCCTGCGCGATTGGCGCGGCGAGCGGGATATGCACGGCAAGGTTTTGGAGATAACTCTGGAAGCGATTGCGGACGAGATCGCGTCGGCTGCCAACCTGCTCATGGGCGAGGCCGGAGCCGGAACTCCGGCAGTGGTCCTGCGGGGCTTAAGTTATCCAAGGGAAGGCGAGAGCGTCTTCATGCCGATAGACAAAGACGTGATCCGGCCTCATCTGAAGAGTTAATGTTTTATGGCCATCCGCCCCATCTGCCGAGCGTGCCGAAGCGACCGATTCAGGTAGTAGTGCCCTTCAAACTAAATGGTGCCAAGAGCAGGCTGTCGCCCGCGCTGACGCCAAAAGAGCGACGGCAACTGGCATTTGCCATGCTCAGGGATGTTCTTGATGCGGTTTCGGGCCATTGTCCTGCTGCTATTCCTGCAACCATCCTCTCCCGGCCAGGGCTTGATATCGTGGATGTGGGGCGAGATGTTGGGATCTGGGAATCCGGTCTGGATCTGAATGATGCTATCAATTCCTACCTTGAGAATCATGCCGAATCGGGCTGGCCGACCGACATTTTGATTGTCATGGCGGACCTGGCGCTTCTGACGGAGAGAGAAGTCGCAAGAATCCAAAACTGCGAGGGCGACGTGGTCTTGTGTCCCGGACGCGGGGGCGGCACTAACATGATCCTGGTGCGCAGCCCGAAATTTCGCACCTCTTACCAGGGCCTGAGCTTTCCCAAGCACCTGAATGCAGCAAAGGAGCTGGGATTGAAGGTGAGCATTTTTGATTCGTTCCGCGCGAGCTGCGATATAGATGATCCGAGCGACCTGGCGGAATTGATGATGCATTCGAGGGGAAGCGCGGCAATGGTTCTTAACAATTTTAAAATAAACCTCAATGCCCTGGGCAGAGCTGTTGCGAAGAAAAACGAATAATTATTAAATAATATTAATATATTGTTAATATAGTATTAAAATAATATTAAAATAACATTAAAATAAAATCAACTTGAGTTGAGTAAGGTCGAAGAAAGTCGATTGAAGCAGAATTAAGTCGATTGGTCGAGATTATCATATCATATCTCTCAGTACACCGTCACACGTCGCACGCCCTCGATCTCCATGAGCAGGCGCACCAGATCGCCGGGAATCATTCCTTCCGTGATGATGGTGAGCTTGGGGCTTTCTACGAAGTACGGATCGTCCGAGACCGCCTGGCGGATGGACAGTCCGTTCTTGGCCACGGCGCTGGCCACGTCGCCTAAAATTCCGGTCTTGGCGGCATTTGTCGGCGTGATCTCGATGACGCCCAATCCCAGTATGGGGGCCACTTCTCCCAGGAACGTCATGGAGCGCACGTTCTTGAAGACCCTCCTGAGGGCTTCATCCTCGCGAATGGCCTGGGCTGTGGTGTCCACGACCCTGCGGTCCACGTTTAGCTCTTTGGCGATCTGAGCATGGGGGATCTCAATCTCGCCCGAGACCACGCGTGCGTTGTCGTTGATCTGGAAGCCCCTCTGCAGGATGAGGCGGATGACCTTCTCCTGAGCCGGGTATCTCTTGAACTTGTTTAAAATTTCCTGCCACATGATACGTCCTGCCATTACTCACTTGAAAGTACAAAAGGGCTTCCTTTGCAGCATCAACGCCATTCTTGGCAGGATGGCCGCTACGGACGATCAAGATATTCTCGGCGGAGCATCTCTGTTGAAAATCTCTTTAGCAAAAAGAGGATCTCATTGAAGAGAATGTCATCGATGAGTCTGTCATCGACGAATATCTCATCTTAAAAAATGTCTCTTTTATGAGAACATCTCTTTAGGCGGCTGCCGGTACTCTTTGCGGGCTTTGGGAACCGTCTCTTCCAGATGCTTTTGCGTGATGTTGCTCTCGTCCATGATGGCATGGTGCAGCGAAGCCTTCAGAACCTTCTCCACCAGATCTCGACCGGAGAAGCCGTCAGTTTGCCGGGCGATCTCCCTCAGGTTCACGTCAACCAGTTCCAGCGGCAGGGTCAGAGCGTTCTTTTCCAATAAAAGCAGCCGCTCCTCAAAGCTCGGCAGCTTGAACTCGATCTCCTCCTCGAACCGGGAACGCACCGAGGCGTCCAGAACATCGATCTGATTGGTGGCGGCAATGGTGCAGACCCCTTTGCGGCGCATGATGCCGTCCATCTCCGTGAGCAGGGAGTTCACAATCTCGGATACGTCGCCCCGCAGATCCTGATATCTCCGGTCAAGGGCAATGGCGTCCAGCTCATCGATGAATACTATGCAGGGTGCCATCTCCTCCGCCTTCTCGTAAAGGCTGTGAATCTGGCGAGCGCCCTCGCCCACGAACTCGCCGATGAGGCTGGTGGACTTGACGGGCAGCATGGGCACCTTGGCCTCGGCGGAGAGAGCTTTGGCAATCATGGTCTTTCCCGTGCCCGAGACGCCGTAAAACAGGATATTGCGCGGAGCCCAGCGACCGAACTTATCCGGATCGTTCAGGAACTTTTGCACAATCTTGACCTTGCGCTTGGCCGTTTCCTGGCCGATGACATCGTCGAAATGCACATCGAACTTCACAGTGCTCTTGGGCGCGGCCTTCTGCTCTACCTTGATCGTGGTTTCTGTCCCTACAACCGAGAATTTCGGGAAGACCTTCACGACCTGGAAGGCGAAGTCGGGGTAGAGCCTGCGGTCGAATAGATAGAATCCCGGCTTGACTGCCTCTCCGTACCATTGCTCTCTGGCATAAAGCTCAAAGAGCTTGGCATCGGAAACTACGGGATACTCCATAAAAAGGCTCTTGAGGGGATATCCGGCTGGCCGCAGCAGCAGAAATCTTGCACCTGCGACCTTTCGCTTCTCCGGCATTCCGCCTTGTGCCTTCGTTCCGCTCTTCTGGATAGATCGCACAATAGAATTCTTGCGATCTATGATAGTTAAATCTATTGGATCATCTGTTATGATTGCAGAGGAACCTAGCTCTGATTGCAGAGCCATCTGCTAAGGTAGATTGAGATCGCACTCGCAGGCAGTTCGGGCAGTCGATCGGGTTTGGGCAGGCTGTCGATACGGTTTGGAATCGCTCGAAGATGCCGCGGAGGTTCCGATAGTAATTAATATTACCTCCTCCAAGCATAAGCCAAAGACAAGCAGTAGGAGGATCTTATTCATGGCAGGTGGAAATGGGCTGGCAATTGGTTTGATGGTTATCGGTTTCGTGGTCTTGTTCTTGGTGCCCCTGGCCTTCTTGACAAGCCTGTTCTAAGGCTTGGGAAGCCAAGCGGCTTTTTCTTTTTATTATTGCCTCATTAGCTCTTGCTATGAAAATTTTCGTTAATTCGCGAGTTTATTTTATCTTTCTTCGATTTATTTGATTGTAATATTTAGGATTGATAATTTATGGTTGATGTATTTTTATATGTGCATATCAATCTTAATATTATCACTTTTCTCTTTTGCCATTGCATTCTATGCGTATCGATTTATATTTTATTAATGCTGCACATAAACAATAAATCTTTATAGACGCTGGCAGCAACATAATCAAAGAAACAGTAGGGTTCCGGCCCATTGCCGCAGAGCTTGGCGACGGCGAGGTAGAAATTGAGGCGGATCATCGTTCTCGTGCTGCTATCCTTGATTTTGTACCCCTCAGCCTGCCAGGCCACAGAGGAGAATGATCTGTGGCTGCTCCTGTCCAGCTATGAGGATATCGGCATCACTGTGAAGGACCTGGCATTTTTCCTGGCAACTCACGGCTACAACGCCAAACCCGAGGAGAGCTATGTGACCGTTACCCTCAGCGACGGCAAAGAGGTCTATATCACGCCCAATGGAGCCGCGCCGCGACTGGCCGACCTGTGGATGTCTCCGCCGACTGCCAAGAGCGGTCCCATTCAGGTGATACCGGGGGACGCCATCAAGGTGAATGCCACCTACAAGAAGACCGATAACGCAGAATTTAGAAAAACCATCAGTCGCTATGTCATCTTTCCCGTGACGCCTTTGGGCATGTGCTATGACGGATCGCAAAAGCTGCAGAATACTTACAAGAATTTTGGATACAATGTGGTGTACCTGTACGATCCCAGCGGATTCGATTCCCAGGGACATATCTGGGTCGCAGTGGAAGACAAAGATCATCCGGGAAATTGGCTGGCAGTAGACAGCTACTATGGAGTCATGGACGGTCCGGAGTACTATGCTGCGCCCTATAGCTTTGCGGATTTCAAGTATCTCGATTCCATCAATCCCAAATGGAGGATGCAGTAATCGATATTGCATAAATCAATATTAATAGTAAGACTGGGGGATTTTAATATGAGCATATCAATGAAATTCAATATAGCAAAAAGCTTCAACATGGTAAAAAGCTACAACATGGTGAAAAGCTTCAATATGGTGAGAAGCATCAATATGACCAAAAGCTCCGACAGGAAAAGCTCTCTGAACGGTAGGAAAAGTGGGCACAAGCGCATTTGCCGGTTTTTAGCTATCTTTTCGTTCTTGGTGGTGCTCCTGGCGATCTCCGGAGTCTGCGGGTCTTCGCCGCCGCTGAATGGCGAGATGCACGACGGCTCCAGCCTGGCGGGTCTGGAATTGCAGGGTGCAAATTACAGTGCAGCCCATCTCAATCGCTCAGATCTGAGTGGCTCCAATTTGTCGGAGGCGGACCTATCCGGAACATACCTGCTGCGCGCAGATCTCTCTGCCAGCGATCTTGATTTTGCTCGCCTGAATGAAGCAAAACTCACCGGCGCAGATCTATCCAAAGCCACAGCCCGCAAATCCGACTTTTCCGGTGCCGATATGAACCGATCAAGCCTCCAGGGGGCTGACCTTTCCGGCGCGAATTTGAATGGGGCCTATCTCATCGGCGCAAATCTTATCGGCGCAAACCTGAGCGGTGCGGATCTATCCGGGGCCGATCTTCAGGAGGCTAGGGTGTCCGGTGCGATTCTATCCGGCGCAAAGCTGCAAAAGGCAATTATGATCGGCACTAATTTGACTGCTGCCGATTTAAGCGGAGCGGACCTGAGCGGTTCTATTCTCACCGAATCGCGCCTGCTCGGGGCAAATCTGTCGGGTGCAACTCTCGTTGATGTCGATCTGACCAATTCCAATCTGGATTCCTGCAACCTCACCGACGCCGACCTGACCCGGGCAAGGCTGTTTTGTGCGAATCTGATGAGTTCAGGGATGAGGAATGCATTCCTCGATGGTGCAAACCTGGTCGCATCGCGATTGAGCTGGGCTGATATGAGGGGATGCCGCCTCTCGCGCGGGCAGCTCTCCAGAGCGGAACTCTACGGAACGGATCTGAGCGGCTCGAACCTCGTGGGGTCGGATTTTACGAGGAGTTACATGATGAGGGCGAACATGAGCGGCGCAGACCTGAGCAATGCCAACCTGGCCTACGCTGATTTCACACAGGCCGATCTTTCCCGCGCCACTCTCGTGGATGCAAAGATGCCCAATCTCGACATTACCGGGGCCAACCTCGCCGGTGCGGATTTGACTGCGGCGGTCCTGGAATACAACGACATGATCGGCACCAACTTTCATGGAGCGAAGATGAGCCGGGCAAAGCTGACCCGGCTTGCTTTGAGGGATGTGGACATGAGCGGGGTTGACCTGCGGGGAGCGGAGCTGGCGACGCTACTCATGGAGAACGTGAACCTCTCGGGCGCCAATCTTCGGGATGCCAGCATGAACATTTTATACATCTCTAAAGCCGATCTGACCGGAGCATCTTTGCAGGGATTAAAATATGACCCGTTCACGCTTCGCTACCTGGCGGCGGCAGAACTTGATGGGGCACAAATGAGTGAGAACTTCAAGGCCGACCTGGAACAGCTTCACAATCCACCAGAAACTTAAAATGTAATCCGAAACTTATCAATAAAGACGGCAATGTTGGAGGGTGGATGAGATCGCAATTGCTGATACGGTTCGTCATCTGCACACTGGTTCTAGCCGGCGGCATCGCTGCAGCCGCGCCATCGGATCTTGCCGGAAAGATTGAGGATAGGGCGGATCTGGGCAACACCTCCCTGGTCGGCATCGACCTTGCCGGAAAACATCTCAATCAGTCCAATTTGACCAATGCAAATTTAGCTGGCTGCGACTTGAACGGCACATATCTGCAGTCGGCATGGCTGATTGATGCCAATTTGGTGGGTGCTTCATTGGCCGGGGCGGATCTGACGGGAGCCGTTCTCAGGGGTGCAGATCTGCGCGAATCGGATCTCGAAGAGGCGATACTGGTGAGAGCCCAGATGTCCGATGCCGACTTGAGAGATGCCAGTTTGAAGAAAGTCGACCTCACGGATGCGGATCTCTCCGACTCGAATCTATCGGATGCCGACCTGACCGATGCCAGGCTCTTTCGGACGGACCTGAGCAGCGCTAACCTCAAGGGCATCTATCTCATCAGCGCGAACCTGATTGGGGCTCATCTGAACTGGGCGGACCTGAGCGGCGGATACCTCTCGCGCGGCCAGTTCTCGCGTGCCGAGCTATACAACACCAATTTGAGCGGCGCAGACCTCAGTGATTCTGATTTTACCAGAGCATACCTGATGGGTGCAAATCTTGCCGGAGCCAATCTGAAGTGGGCAAGCCTTGCGTATGCCGATTTGACCGAGGCGAAGTTGCAGGGAGCAAGCCTGAACTCGGCGAAGCTGTCGTATGCCGACCTCACCAGGGCAAACCTCACCGGAGCAGACCTCACCGATGCAGATTTAGGTTCGGTGCGTTTGCAGGGAGCAGTCTTGCGGCAGGTAAAGCTGGGGCATGTAGACCTGCGCGAGATCGACCTGCGGGGCGTTGATCTGAGCGGGTCCAGCCTTAAGAATGCAAATCTGGCTCTGGTCTTCCTCACCAATGCCGATATGCGCGGAGTGGATCTGAAGGATGCCTCCTTTGATCGGGTGGAGATGACTGGCGTGGATCTCACCAATGCCGATTTGTTGGGAATCAAGTACGATCAGTTCACCCTCTATTCGCTCTCCAATGCCAAGACCAAAGGGGCCAGGATGTCGGAGAACCTGAAAGCGGATCTGGCGGAGCTATCCGGCGGAATGAAATGATGCCGACGAATATGATCGCAGTATCCTGTCTGCTGGCGGCAACTGTGATGGTGCTGCCGCTTTTATCCTCCGTCCATGCCGCAACAATAAGCGTCGGACCGGACGGCGGCTATCTCAGGGTTCAGGAGGCAGTTGATGCTGCAGAGCCGGGCGATATCATCCTGGTGCAAAATGGGACGTACCGGGAGAGCGTTCACGTTACGAAAGAGTTGCTTATACTCGGAATAGACCGTCCGATAGTGGATGCTATGGGAAATGATAATGCCTTTTTGATTGAGTCCGGTGAGATAATGCTAAAGGGCTTTGTCATAATCAACTCATCCGATATCGGGATCAAGCTTTTATCTGATAATAATATAATTATCTCTAATCAAGTTTCCGGCCATGATTACGCCGGTATCGGATTAGCCGGGTCAAACGGCAACATCCTGTCCGGAAATGAGCTTATGGAGAATGGCGTCTATGGAATCTACTTGATCGATTCCGCGAAGAATACCCTGAAAGGAAATTATGTAAACAAGAGCGGCAATTCCGGGTTTGAGCTGGTCGGGTCCGATTACAACGACATCTCCGGAAATATATTTGCAGACAATAAAAATGATGGAATCGAGTTGAAATCGTCCGAGAATAACACTATCAACGGCAATATCGCTTTGATGAATAAGGACGGCATATGCCTCGAAGGCGGCTCAAAAAATAACCTCATAGTTCAGAATAATGTCACAGGCAACGATATTGACGGCATCCTGTTGAAGGCGTCCGAACAAAATGCCTTTCTGGGAAACCGGATCACGAATAATCCAAAGGGAATCTTCGTGGAGTCGTCCGGCAAGAACCTGATAAAGGATAACAGAATTGGCAACAACCTGGTGGGAATTCAACTAAACCAATACAGCAGAGATAATATTGTTTACGGGAATAGTCTGGTCAATAACACCAACTACAATGCCTATGATGAATCGGGGATAAACCAATGGAATATCGGATCGATAGGCAATCACTATAGCGACTATGACCGTTCGACCAATGGTTGTATAGATGCAGACGATGACAAAATCTGCGACAGCAGTCGCTCGATACCGGGAGGAGCCGGCCGTGATGGAAAACCTTTGCGCTCGAACTAGCCGCAGTCCCGTCCATAGACGGAATTATTTCAATTATTTTTGGGCCGAAAAGCATTCTATGAATGAAGCACGGACATATTTCGGTTTATCGATGCATTCCGTTTTTGGCGTCTCATATTTGCCGTCTTGTTTCTGCTTGATTCTAATTGTTCTTCTCTCGATACCGGGGCCGGGAAATGCAGCTTTTGCGAGTCCGGTTTTCGTGGGCCCCGGCCAGAGCATTCAGGAAGCGATTGATAGAGCATCTGCGGGCGACATCATCGAGATTCAGCCGGGAGACTACAAGGAATGCATCAATATCACTAAAAAACTGATCGTGCGCGGCTCTCCCGGCCAAAGAGCGCCTGTTTTGGACTCGGATGGAAGAAACAGCGTCATCAGCCTTCTTGCCGACGGAATCGTTGTGGAGGGTTTGAGCGTCACAGGTGCCGACAATGTGCCCATGTCGGGAATACAAGTTCTCTCTCATAAAAATGTCATTGCCAATAATACCGTCAAGGGAAACAGCGTTGGCATCTACGTGGCATCATCTGATAATTCGATAGCTTTCAACAAAATTGAGGACAATTACTTCGGAGGCATGATCCTCTTCTCGGCAACAAATAACAGCATCTCAAATAACAATCTCTTCGAAAATAATTTGGCGGGGATTATGCTCATCAAATCCGCCGACAATACTCTGGCAAAGAATAATGCCAGTTACAACATGGGCATCGGCATCAAGCTGTATCTCTCGCAAGGCAACGATATACACAGAAACGAACTGATCACCAACGATTATGGCATCGTCCTGTCCGAGGCGGATCATAACCGGATTGAGAGCAACCGTTTGATCAACAACGATTATGGAATTTACCCTTACCTGTCGCACTTCAATTCCATCTCCAACAACATGGCCCGGAAGAATGACTATGCTGTCTATCTCTGGGATTCGTCCAAGAACCAAGTCACGGGAAATGATCTCAAAGAGAACGACGGAAGCGGAATCACCCTGTACTTTTCCGACGAAAATATCTTCCAGGAGAATGATGCAAACGCCAATGAGCAGTACGGAATTCATCTCATCTCCTCGGGCTACAATCAGATCGTCGACAATCACTTCAGCAAAATGTCGAGCGGAAGCGGCGTCTACCTGGAAGACTCCATTGCCAACAACCTCGCCGGAAATCTTGTTGACGATAATTATGATTGCGGTATGCTGCTCCAAAATTCGAGCGAGAACTTTGCAGAAAACAATACTGTTCGCCACAATCCCACAGGTATCATGCTCTCTGAGTCGAGCCGAAATAATAAGATCTATCTAAATCAATTAAGCCAAAACAATGCGAACATAATCCTTCAGGAAGCACAAGGCAACACATTGCAAGAGAACATCATCTCCGGCGATAATCGCCTGGGCGTACACCTCAATTCTTCTCGCCAAAATCGCCTGATCGGAAACGAAATAAGCAAATGCCAACTGGGCATTCTGCTGGAACACTCGAACGAAAATAACGTATCCTTCGGTTATGTGCACGATAGCGAAAACGGCATAACTGCCAGGGATTCGACTCGGAATAGCCTGGACGGAAACACGCTGCAGCGAAATAAAGTTGGCATAAGGCTGGATCGATCGCTTCAATGCATTGTCAAGTCCAACAAGATCCTGGATAATAACAATGGAATCGAGATGACTGACAGCATGCAAAACGATCTGCTGGGAAATGAGGCCCGGAGCAAGGAAATAGGCATCAGCCTGGCCGGTTCGAGCAAAAACAACATTACCGGAAATCAGATCCGCGATTGCAGACAGGGAATAAAAATGGTCCGATGTAACCTGAACATCCTTTGCTTCAACAATATCAGCCAAAATGACAACGGCATGAATCTCGATGAAGGAGTCTATCCGGAAGAGTCCAGTGAAAATCTGATTTATCTAAATGAGTTTGTGGACAACACCTATGATGTGCACTCATTTATCTCTTCAAACTCCTGGAATTCGAACGAAATTCTGCATTACCAGTATCGCGGCAGGGGATTTTTCAGCAAGCTCGGCAACTACTGGGCAACGGAGCGAGCGGCAGATGCGGATGGAAACGGGATTAGCGATTCGTCCCGAAATGTGGGTTCTGATCAAGACGTTTATCCGCTGATGGAGGCAATTGTAAAATATAAGCTTGGATGATTGGAATTGATTGGATTGGATGGATCGAACCCGGATTAGTAAATCGAGCAAGCCGGATTAGAGAATCGAACCGGATTTAGGTGTGGATTGAATTGATGAGACTGGATTCAATCACGAATCCTCTTTTATAATCTGCAGCTTTGGTTGCAGCAACAGCCAATACGAGGCTTTTTTTCAAGGCACTTCGTAATTTGATGCGCAGCAGCTTGCAATATTTCGCTCCAATTCGCTATAGTATTCGTCTATCATCTGGAAACAGTCCATACTTTCTGGATTGCTCATATTGAAGCATGGGGCAGGCTTCCAGGAACCCCATTCCGCTTTTATGGGTGTTGCATTGAAGGTTCCCGTGGCGTTGACCAAGTAAGGCGGAACGTTCAGGCTGCCCGGGAGCGGATCATAGTAGGCTTCAAAGCGAGTGTAGTTCTTGGCTTCCAGCCTGGTGTCGTTGAAGCCGGCGGACACGCTCACGTAATTGACATAGATCCGGCGGTCGCTCTTGATGCCCGCTCGCAGCTTTATGGTCATTGTCCTGCCGACGTCCAGGGAGGAGAGGGTCCAATTTACGTACTGTCCGTTGACAATCGGCCTCAAGCTGGAGTCGATAAAGCTCAAACCCGGCGTAAGTCTGTCTGAGACATTCAGCTTGGTGAGACGTCTGTTGCCGTCATTGGTGACATTGATCAGGAAGAGAACGGTATTTTCATCGACCATTATCGCCTTCTTCTCGATATGGACATGCAGGTAGCGGTGCTTGGGTACATCATGGAGGCTCACAGCCGTATCAATGCTGTAGTTGCCCACGAGCCTCTGCTCCAGGCGGCTCCTCTCATACCAGGGGCCACCGCCTTGGACGATGGTATTTTCCATTGTGCCGTTGAAAGACCCCATGAAGGTGAGAGAAGATGTCTCCATCTCCGCCTCTTTCTTGATGGATGTGGCGCTTGAGATCTCTTCACTTATGATCAGTCCCTTTTCCGGGTCCACGGTCCACATTCCTTCCTGCCAGAGATTTCGGCTGGGGAAGCTTGCGGACCCAACCGTCAAATTTACGGGCGAGTAGAGCGTCTTGATATTCTTCTTTATGCTGCTCGATTGTATTGATTCTTGAGCAGAATAGTAGCCGCTTCCGTGCTCAAAGGAACTTTGCAGTTTCATTAGCCTGTCGGCGGAGACAAAACCTTTCCCTGTTGCAGACTTGTCATATTTTACATTCTCTCCATAGGAGTCCACTGACTGCAATACTTTGAAGCTTCCGTGATAGTCTTCGTCGATCTCTTGATGGGTTTGAGCGCTATTTAGTGCTTTCTTTTTATAGCCGATTTGAGCTATTCCCGAGTCAAAATTTACATTCGATTTATAAACCGTCTGGTTCATATCCACTTTGAAGCTGCTGTTCTTTTGCAGGCTGTCCAGGTACATATAATTCTCTGAGACCTCTTCTCCTCGGATGTGGTTTGCTGCCGATGTGCGGTCCGACCACAACGAATCAAAATCTATATTCCGTTTGCCCGGCAGCTTGAAGGTGGTCCGCTCGTGCTTTGCAAAAATATCCTTCTGCAGACTTATGCTTTTATTCTCGGACCGGAAGCGTGAGCTTTCGTCTTCTTCATAGTGACCGCTCCCGTGTTCCATCGTAGCGATCCTGGTTCCGGCGGCTCCGAGGATGGTGATGGTGGAGCTGCTCTTCGCATAGCTCAATGCCGTCTCGTAATATCCACGTATCTCGATTATGTTGGTAAGCGCCGGCACAGGCTCTTCCGTGGAAAACTTTTTTCGCACATGAACAAAGCCGTCGCCCTTGACGCTAGAGGTCTCATCATAGGCCACATTCGGCTTTTTAGGAATATGGACTGTAAGAATAATGGTCCCGCTTTCCCTCGGCTGCAGAGTGCCCACCGTCCAGGTGAGATTTTTTGGATTTTTTTCATCCAAGATGTTCGGAGAAGGAGACGCACCGATGAACTCAACATCTGGAAGAGTGTCGTTGATAATTACCTTCTCGGCTTTTTTATCAGTCTCAGAATTTCCATATTGTATTGTATATGTTATGTTCTCGCCTCGGAAATAGGCCGTCTTGTTTGCTTCCTTCTTGATCCATAATGAATGGACAACTAAGGTTTCCAGCGTTGCGTTATTGCCCGCGGTTTGAGTTGAATTTATCTTATATGTGTTATAGACGGAGCTGGCATTGTCTTTGAAGTTATCTTTGCTCTTCGCGTTCACGCTAATCTCGATGGTCCCACTGCTGCCCGGCTCCAAATCTCCCACATACCACCAATGGTGTCTTCCTAAACTTCTATTCATCAAAACCGGATTGGAGCTGGATGATTTGAAGTAGACATTTTTATCCAGATAATCATGGACTACAACATTGGTCTGCTTCACTGATCCCTCATTTTCGTAGTCTATGGTGTAAACCAGAGGCTCCTCGGGCGCTATAATGCGAGCTGAAGCGGTCTTGCTGATGACAAGCCTGTCCTTCGCCACCGTGATGTTGGCCCATGCCTCGGCCCCGGATCCTTCTTTGCTCGTCATATCAACGCGATTGGCGATTGACGATCCAGGAATGGCGGAGGCATTCAGCTTGGCCTGTATGGTTATCCTGCCGGACTCGCCGACGCCCAGGTCCCCCAGAGTCCAGGTGTCGATAGAACCGAAGTCGGGAGCCGGGTTTGATTGAATGAACTCCAGAAGATTGCCGTAGGTCTCTTTGAGGGCCACATCGTGAGCTGCCTGTCCGCCATTATTTTTATATGTGATTGTGTAATTAATTATGCTGCCAGGTTTTGCCGGATCGGGCATGGCCTCTTTGTTGAGGACGAGCACCGGCTTTTGCTTGAATATCTCCAGGGAATAAGTATCCGAGTCGGATACTTCCTGCCCTTCCGGCGTCTTGGCTTTGACGGTGGCGGTATTCTTGATGATGTATCTTTCCTCATAGAGCTGATAGCCGGGCGTTTTTTTGTATTCTTTATTAAATATATTTCCATGTGAGTCTTCAGTGACGATTAGTGTGTCACCACTTTTATAATCCGTTACGGTTATTGTATTATAGCCGATGGATGGATGATCGTACTCAATTTTTATATATTCCCTTGTTCCGGGCGGCAGGTAATATAATTCTTCCTGGATTATCTTCCCGCTGGAATCATATCGAGTGGTCAGAGTTGATTGGGATATCGGGTCGATGTAGTATGTGCTGTTTAAGCCTCCACTGGAATCAAATGTCTTTTTTTGGCTTTCGCCAGTGACTTCATTGGTGTAATTATAAGAAGTATAATTAATTCCTGCGAGCTGGAAATGATCAGACTGTAGCGCGGCAGCGCTTGGATCAAACTCATAATGTATCTTTCTCATTTTGTTTAAATTAATTTCCAGGCGGATTCTAAGCTCAGTGAGCCGTTTCATTATATTCTGCAAACGCGATCCTTCGCCTGCCATGATATGAAGCATAGTATAATTTGCCGGATCGGGTATTGTATAGCGGCATTCATACCTCCAGGATTGGCCCGGCTCGAGCATTGGATTATTGCCGTCGCCTTCAATTCGAGACGGCTCACAGTTCGGTCCCCAATTATGAATATCCGTGAGATTGATTTCTCCTAAATCGACATTGCCGGCATTCGTAACATTGTAGGTATATGTGACAGAGTCACCCACCTTCACCGGCGCATTGAATATGCAGTCTTTCTTGATCAAGATCTTGACAAGAGTCGTGGGAATGACTTGCACTTCCATTTTGCTCTGATTGCGGCAGCCGGTTTCATTGCCGGATACAATGAGTCCTATCAGAACCGTCTTGGCATTCACAACCAGCGGCGCTGTCCACAAAAAGGAGCTTTGTGTGGCTGTTTGGGGTGATCCATCGCTTACCGACCAAACATAGCTCCAGCTCTGGCCTTGCGGAGCTTGGGGTGCTGAGAGCGTGTAGGATTTGCCGCTCATGACCTGATGCGTCTCTCCGCTGGCGGAAGTGACACATGCGAAGAGGATTGGAATTGTCAACAGAAGGATGCATAGGTGCATAATGCAGCGCACCTCATGACATCTGCTTTTGCTCAATCGCGGCGCTCGGCACCTCTACTACCAGAACCCTCATGTTGTCAATACAGCTCTGAGCCAGCCTGCCGCCCTCGTCATTCCAATCAACGATCAACGAAATCAGATGATAGCCGCTGCCGTAAGTGCTCCAGTTTACTTGAAATCCGTCTTCGTCCGATTCATCATCAACATCCTTCCCATCTACTCTCCAAATGAATTTGGGATAATATGCCGGCCCGCCTTTTATTTTGGGCAGATACGTGGAGATGATGCTCTCGCAAACAATGCTCTCCCCCTCGATCCGGCAGGTGGGCGGCGTGAGGTCGATTTCATCCCCCGCCTCTCGATAGCATTTAGTGTTGCGATTGCTGCACCTTCGGTCGGCGTTGGAGCAGTCGGTGCCTTTGGCAGTCTCCCAGCTCAGGACCAGTCTATTGACCTTTACCTCCTGGCCCGATATCCAGGAAAAGCTGCAGAGCGAAAATGAACTCTCAGATCCTGCAGGAATTGTATCAAGAACGCAGTGCCCATCCTCATCGTAGTATGATCTATCGAGAGCACCATTTACGTAAACATCGCACAATAGAATTGCAGCATAGCGAGGGCTGTTTGCCGAATTTTGAAATCTTGCCCAGATGTATGCCTTTTTCTGGCTTCCCTGGTCGCTTGGAGATAATGAATTTCCTTGCGAGTCGCCCAGCCAAAGGTCGGTTATAGTTACATCATTGGCGCGACATTGAAACTCGCAGTCGGGCCAGTCTGCTGCAGAGGCAAAAGAAATGAGATGAAATGGGATGATGAGGACAGACAGAATTGTGAAAAGGCGGATGGCCTCCTTGGATTTCTCATTATTCATTCTCATAATGGAAGCAATTATCGAGAGTTACTTGCCGGAGATTTTAAATATTGTTTTTATCATACGCGTGATCATGATTCCTGTGTCTAGCATAATCTTTGTATTGTAGTCAATAAAAAAGGCACAGGGTAATCACCCTGCTGCCTTTGATTCGCGGTTACGTTACAGTTATGGTGTTGAGCGGCACATCCACGACTGCGACCTGCTTCTGGCAGGAGCCCTGGAAGGCATATGGAGACTTCTTGGCGAAGTAGCCGGTAAATACCACATAGGTGCCGGACTTCGGAGCTACTTTATTCCAGGCGATCTCTACGCTGGAGCCGTCTCCAACCTTGAACTCAGTGTTGCTGTTGTATTCAATTGTTGCAGGCACTTTGTCCTTGGGGAAGACCCACCAGCGCTGACTGACCTGGCTTGGAGTGTCGGCTGTGCTGTACTTATATTTGCCCTCGTCGGTGATGCAAATCTGATCTGGTCCATCTGTATTGATCGTGCACGGTCCCGGTTTTACAATTGGGAATGTCATGCAGGCTTGATTGATACAAAGCTGAGCCTCATGAGCGGTGACCATCAATTCGAAATAGTAGTTTTTAGCAAATCCGGTGGTTGGAACCGTATATGAGATACTCTTTGTTTCAAATGTTGCAACTATCTTGCCGCCTGAATCTTCTTCTTTTACCGTCCACAAATAATCCCAGTGGATGCCCAGCGCCTGCTGATCAGCCGGCACATCGGGACCGTTAAGGTCTATTATATCACCAGGAGCCACTTGCTGTTGCTGGGCTGGAGTACAACTGCCTCCAACGGCTGCCGATGCATTTGATACTATTTCCATAAGGCACAATGATATTAAAAGTGCCAAATTCCATTTAGACTGTAGCATAAGGCTATCACCTTAATTCGACTTCGCACCGAAACTATTTATAATTTATTATGAACTTAAGTAAGAACTCATGATTTTTAAAAATACACTAATTGGTATTTATCAATATCAATTAAACTTTTGCTGCAAAATCACATTTTAATATATAGGCATAATTAATTATGAATAATTTTAATTAGTTTAGACCGTAATAATTATTAGTATGGACTGACAGTAATAATCATTATTTGCAGGATGTTTCAAATGAAACAGATGAATGATGGTTGTCTAATTTTTGCAATTAAATGAGGTGGAACCATGAACGAACTCTGTAAAACGGCCTTTGCGGTATTCCTATTTAGCATTGCGCTACTGGGAACGGCAGGCCCGGGCTTATGCCAGGATAGTCCCGTAGTGAATATCATAGTTGATGCGGACATTGCCCACGCGCCCACGGCAGCAGACGTGAAATCTGCCGGCGATTCTTTGATAAATTTGATCAATGAGATTGATCCAAAGGGAAGAAATGTCACCATCTTCGTGAGCGGAGAGATGGCAACTGCCTATCGATTGGGCGTGACCTCTCAGGGCACAATGACCAACCATGAGCTTGCCCTTTATGGAAATAATACCGGGGAGAATCTGGCGTCCTTATCTGCTGCCGAGCAGGCGGCTATCTTGAAGGACGCAAATAACATGCTGTACCATTGCTATGTTTGCGGCGGCAAGCATGTCAACATCAAAGGCTTCCGGCCCCAGGGCTTTGAGCAAAATGAGGGCACGCTGCGCGGCCTGGAGAACTTGAGCATAATCTATGATGCAGGATTCCAGGAGGGCTTGATCTACTCGCCCGGTCATGAGAAAGATGCCTGGCCGTATCTCATTGACGGCTTCAAGCTGTACGCCGTTCCTATCAGCACGGCGAAGGTTAACGGCGAGGATTCCGTTCTCTACGACAAATACGTCAAGGAGGAGATGAGCCTCAGCGGCAGCCAGTGGCAGGATCTCTTGGAGTCCAAGTTCGATGAGAACGTCAAAGCCGGATCGCCCACGGTCGTCATCTTCAGCAATCTCGTCTCGGGAGATGGAGAATACTTGGATGCTTACAGGAATTTCCTGGACTATGCCGAGGCCAATGGAGCCAGATTCCTGACCACACTGCAGCTGGTCGATATGGCTGCCGCAAAAAATCCGGGAAACAGCATCCCGGAGCTTGAACAGGCAAAATTGGGTGCAAAGGATGTGAGCCCCGCTGAGAAAGGGTCTGTTACAACCTGCCCGACCTGTGATGAAGCATCTGCCGGAAAGGGCGCATCCATCATCACCTTCAATATCAAAAAAAGCAAGCAGTGCCTGAACTGTACAAATAGCACAACAAACAGCACAACCAATTCCAAGGCTGCTGTTTAGGATTTCATTCGACGGTAAAAAAAGGGATTTGGAGAACGTCAAAAAATAAGATCGAATTCACAGGATCTTCGGCAAATAAATTCTCCAGATCCCTGTTTTTATGGCTCGCTAAAAATCCTGGCTTCACAATTTCAGGCGAACGCCGAAAAGCTTCTCGAACTTTTCATACTTGGCTCGAGCCCGATAAAGATTTTGCCGGGTGAAGGGCCGGCCCTGCTCCGAGGCCCGCATGTCCCTGATCTCGGCAGATGTGAAGACAGCTTCCAGCTTCTCCATTTCTATGGAAGAGACATTTGAAGCGCCCAATTCTCTTGCCGATATCTGCAGCTCTTGATCGCCCAGCCAGTTCCATTGCAGATCATAGCGCATCAGAACAAGATGCTCTTTCTTGCAGCGTGCAGATACCAGCCAATTCGATTCCGTTTTATGGTACGCCAGGCTCTCCAGATCGGATTCGCACTTGTCGCATAGGCCGACTCGATTCCTTTCCAGAGAGACCGGTTCCAGTCTTTTTCCGTCCGTCAATAGGGCAAAGCTTTGCTCTTCCAGGCAGTTCATCTCGATCCCAAGACATCCGCCATGTTGTAGATGCCTGGCTTTCTGCCGACGATCCAGCTCGCGGCCCGAACGGCACCGCCGGCAAAGGCGGTCCTGCTGTGGGCTTGGTGCTTGATCTCCAGCCGCTCGCCGGGCCCGGCAAAGAGGACGGTGTGGTCTCCCACAATGTCGCCCGCCCGCACGGCATGAACGCCTATCTCCTTTCCGCGCAGCCGAATTCCCTCCCGGCCATGCACGACATCGATCTCGCCGAGGGCGCTCTTGATCGCGTCCACCGTGGCGAGGGCAGTTCCGCTCGGAGCATCCTTCTTCTGGTTGTGATGGGCCTCGATGACCTCGATATCGTAGTCCTTCAGGGCGGCGGCAGCTTCAGCCACCAGCTTCCAGAATACATTGACTCCGGCGCTGAAGTTGGGCGTAATGACCGCCGCAACCTTTCCGTTGATGGCGTTTCTCATCCTGGCGAGCTGATCGGGCGAGAAGCCCGTGGTCCCCACCACAAGATTAATTCCCATATCCGCAGCGGTGCATACATTCTCAACTGCAGCCGAGGCTATGGTAAAATCGATGAGAACGTCAGGTTTGGTGGCAGCCAGGATCTCTCTCAGCTTTGCAGCATTTGAGACCAAAATTCCGTCACCGATAACCTTTCCCTCGCCCACGGCATCAAAACCCGCCACAAGCTGCAGATCTTTAGCTTTGGACGCCTCTTGAATTACCAGGGTGCCCATGCGCCCTGCCGCTCCCGTCACTGCATACTTGATCATGCCTTCTCGCCGAGCCTGCCCAGGACTTCCGCCAGTATCCTCTCTTTTTCCGGAGCCATCGGGGCTAATGGAAGCCGCAGCGGTCCTCCGGCCAGTCCAATGTACTTTTGAGCCATCTTCACGGGAATTGGATTTGTCTCCAGGAACATGGCTTTGACCAATGGTGACAACTCGTAGTGCAGCTTCCTTGCCGCATCAAGATTTCCGGAGAGCATAGCATCCACCATTGCCACCGTCTTCCTCGGTGCGACATTCGCCACTACCGAGACCACGCCCGATGCTCCCAGAGCCATGAGGGGCAGCGTCAGGTCATCGTCTCCGGAGAGAACCGAGAATTGTCCGCCTTGCGTCAACTCAATGATTTGAGCGACCTGGCCGGGGCTTCCGCTGGCCTCCTTTACGGCTGAGATGTTCTTAATCTTGGACAGCTTCGCGACGAGGTCCGGCTTGAGGTCGATGCCGGTCCTCTTGGGAACATTATAGAGCACGATGGGGATGTCACACTTCTCGGCAACGGCCTTGAAGTGCTCGAACATGCCGCGATCGTTGGGTTTATTGTAATAGGGCGTGATCAAAAGAGCTGCGTCTGCACCGGCATCGGCTGCATGGCGGGTCAACTCAATGGCCTCGCGAGTATTATTTGAGCCGGTACCTGCGATTACCGGAACCTTGGCGCAGTCCACGGCAATCTCGACTACTTTTTTATGCTCCTCGAAGGTCAATGTGGCCGACTCGCCGGTCGTGCCGCAGGGAACTATGCCTGCAATGCCGGACTTCTGCAGGTATTCGATGTTCCTTCTCAAACCCTCCTCATCCAGGCTTTCGTCTTCTTTAAATGGCGTGATAATTGCGGGGAACACGCCTCTAAACATCTACCTCGACCTCTCCTCTGCGAGTGGTCCTCTGCCTCATTACATTGGATATGTAGCCAGCCACACGGTTGCGGATGGTCTTGTTTTTGATGTCGGTGTATTCGGAAACCTTTAGCTTGTTTTGCTCAAAGTCCGGGCTAAAGGAGCTTTCATAAGTTCTCAACAGGTCCATTGCGAAATTCTTGATATAACTAGGTTTTACACTTCCCATAATCAACACTCCAGCTAGAGCGATCTTTTGTGCTTCCTTCTGCCACCAATTTATATCTTCCCGTCCCCAAGGCGGCCTTCTTCAGTCTCGATGGAAGGTCTTGCCGGGTTTTTGCCGGGCATAGGCTATTGATGATCTTAACTGATCATCGCGACAATAGTGCTCGCAGCCTTTGCACCTCTTGGCGCAGTGTTGCCGCCTGGTTCACAGGACCTGCGCCCTTTCCCGCATTCATGCTGTTTGCGACGGCATTTGCGGCGAATTCCTTGGCATCCTTTGCCGCTTCGGGCAAGGTAGATCCCAATGCGAGAAATGATGTCAAAGCCGCGGAATAGGTGCATCCGACGCCGTGGTTTCCTCCCGCCATCCTCTTTCCTGGAATTCTTACCGTCTCTTCACCGCTATGAACGAGGTCGGTGCAGTCCAGGTGTCCGCCTTTGACGATGACGGCACGGGCCCCAAGGTCGAGGATCTTTTGCGCGGCCCTGCTCGCGCTGGCCATGTCGCTTACATGAATGCCGGTGAGAGATTCCGCCTCGAAGATATTGGGCGTCACCACGCGGGCAAGCGGAATGAGATGCTCTTTTAATGCCAGGACCGCCTCAGGCCGGAGCAGCCTTCCGCCCGCTTCCGCTTCTATCACCGGGTCCAGGACGAAGGGAATGCCGAGTCTGCGAAAATGATCCGCCACCGCCGTCACATTCTCCGCCGAGTGGAGCATCCCGGTTTTGGCAAAGGCGATTTGAAAATCGTCGGTTATGGAATTGAGCTGCGCTTTCAGGGCATCTATCCCTACGGGAAAAACTCCCTGAACGCCAAGAGTATTTTGCGCCGTGATGGCCGTGATGGCGCAGGTCCCGTGCAAACCCAGAATGGAAAACGTCTTGAGGTCTGCCTGGATTCCGGCACCGCCACCCGAATCTGAGCCGCCTACCGTGAGAACAACTATGGACATGGACATGCTTGACCCTATTCGAGCCGCTCCATCTTCAAAGCTTTGGAGTAAACTACCCAGCGAAGCTGCAGCCTGTAATACGCATTAGCATCGCATTAACATCGCATCATACCGGGGCTTGATTGCAACGCTATTTGATCGCAGCCAAAAGATTTGGGCATCGGCTCAGACGATCTTATTTTCAGCCGCCTGAACCATCTCTTCCGGAAGCTTGTACTTCACGGCGATATTCAGAGCCTTGCGGTACAGGCCCGCATCCATGTGCTGCTCAAAGGATTTTGTGGCTGCCTGCGTTTTCATATTCTCGGGCAGGCTGAACTCCTCCGCGATCTCAGCCGCGTTCTTGACCAGGCCGAAGCTCATGCTTTTGTTAAATGCCTGAATTGCAGCTTCCCGCACCATATCCTCGGGAAGGCCAAAGTCCTTGGCGTAGCCGGCGGCTGCACGGAAAAATTCGCTGTCGATTTTCCTGTGGAAGGATCTTTGCGCGGCCTCAATTCTCAGCTCGGCGGGAAGGTCGTACTGCTTGGCCAGATCCGCCGCCAGGGAATAGTCCCCTTTCTTCATATTGGCATCATAAGCTCTTTTTACGGCATCGCGGATCATGTCGCTTGGGAGGGCATAATCGTTTTTGATCTTGGCAGCTTCCTTGTAGGAGCCTAAATTCATCTTTACGGCGAACTGGCGCGCGCCTTCCGTCAGAGTATTCTCGGGCATATCATCCTCCAATTTACAATATTTATGAGAGTGTAATTATGCTCGAAGGATTAAATAGATTTAGTTAAATGATGATTGTCTGACTTTTGGATGCCGCGGGAACGGTCCGGCTCAGTCGTCCGTATTTAGTCTGAGGTTGGTCACGAAGGCATACTGAGTGGTGGTAGGCAGCTTTCTGCGCAGCTCTCTTACTTCGGGCATGTAGATGATGATCTGCGTCCTGGATGGTCGTTCCTTGCCCAGGATTTTGCACACCGCTTCTACTTCCGCCTCGCCCTGCAAGCGAGCGGCCCCGCTGCCGAAATCCGGAGACATCTCGATGAGCATGGGCAGTCTCAAGCGGCCCCACATGAATCTGGGCAGAGACTGAGATATCAGCTCCAGTTCGGGTTTGTCCATGATAAAAAAAGTATTGTCCTTGCCCCTGGTGCCGGGCTTCTCCATCTCCAAAAGTTCGGTCAATCTAAGGCGCTTGCTTGGCAAGTGCTGGTTCATGGTCTGGATGGTCTTGACCAGCAGGTTCTTGTCCATCCCCTTTCTGTCGCTGGGAAATGCCATACATTCGCTTTTCTGCTCTTCGGCAACTTAAAGGTGCCGTCATAAAATGTAACCGCTATCGATGTCGGAGAAGGTATATTGCACCGTGTTCTTCTTGAGGTTCAGGCAGCGTTTGGCCGCCTGTGCCACGTTTTCGCGCAGTTGCGGCGGCGTGTAGATCCCAAAGCGCCAGGTAGACCGATGAGCCCTCTCCAGGATGCTCACCAGGGGCGAGACCTTGCGCAGCGGCCTGACCTCCTCTCCGATCAATGCCGGAAAGCTTCCTTCCGCGGTGTCGGGCAGCGGCGGATTGTCCACCAAAATATAATCTGCATCCACTTCCGCCTCCTGGGCAATCTCCTGAGCCAGAATCGTATCGCTGACCCGGGCGAGCGACGGGTCCAGGCTCTCCAGATCCACATAAACCGCACGCTTGAAGAGCTTTCTCATGCGAATGTCGCCCGCCATCTCCGCAGCATACCCACCGGCGCGATCCAGGGCGGTGAAGAGCTGGATATCGTCCATGCCCTTGACCGCGGCGGCACTGGTTCCGTCATCGACCATGCGGCGGATGGCGGCGGCAATCATGCACTCCGAGATGCGGCAGACGTGATGGTAGTAAACGGAAGGATGCATGAGGAGCCGGGAGATGAGAAGAGATGTGGCCGCCTGAATGCCGCCCGCTTCCACCACGATCTGACCCTGGTGAAGCTTCATCTTCTGCAAAAGGCGCAATCGATCGATGACGCCGTAGGCCACGCCCGTGTAGTGGGCATCCCGGATCAGGTAATCCATGCGATCCACGTCTATCTCGCCGCTCACGATCTGCCCGAGGCCCGACCCGTGAATGAAGGACTGAACGTCTGAGGCGTGAAGGCCGTGGGCATCCAGGACGTCTTTCAGTTCACCCTTCCGGAGCAGGTCGATGATGTTTTCATGCTCCGCTCTCAGGTAAGGGGCGAGTGCCGCCTCAGTGGCGTGAGAGAGCGGCCCGTGGCCCACGTCATGCAGAAGGGCGGCAGCGCAGACCATTGTCCTGTCCTCCTCTTCCAGGCCGAGATGCTCCGCCAGGAGGGCGGCCAGATGGTGTGCGCCGAGGCTGTGCTCGAATCTGGTGTGGTTAGCGCCGGGGTAGACAAGACTTGCCAGGCCTAGCTGCTTGATCCAGCGCAGCCGCTGCATCTGGGGCGTATCGGCCAATTCCAGCGCCAAACCCTCCAGTTTTACGTAGCCGTGCACCGGGTCTCGGATTTCGGTCATCCGTGCCGTCACTCTGAGCTTTCTGCTTTAAAAGATGTTTGCTGCTTCATGAAGATAACTGGCCTGGAGATCGTTATGATATTATTATACAAGATGCATTATATAAGATGCTGCAAATGGATGCATCATCCGAATCACCAAATTATTAGCGGCATATTGACAACTTCGCAACACTTTGTATTTGGAGGAAACGGATTTAGCATCGAAAATGCTTCATGATCTTCCGGCATAATTTAATCCAAAATTTGCCATATATTTGACTATCAACTTCGCAATTTCGATGTTATTATTTTTTATGAAATTCACATCAATGTTTAAAATGCAGAAAGACTTAGATACTTTGAGCGAGGGCTAGGTCTGACAAGGGAGGCGAGATTTTGAGGATCGACTTATTGCTGGCAAGTATCCTGCTAGTGATAGCTTTGGCCAACGCCTCGGACGGCGCACTCCCCGGTTATAGCCGCCAGTTCTATGAGGAGATTACCTCAAAGGCCATCGTGTACGATCTCAACAGCAGCACTCTTGACTTCGACCGGGTTGTCGTAATCGGCGACTTGAATTTAAACAAGCCGATCTACGATTCGATAGCATTCACCAATTCCATAATCAAAGGGAACATATCCTGTGAAGGCAAAACGATAAACGACGACGTGGATTTTGAGAATACGTCGTTCTTTGGGAATGCGCAATTCAATGATACGAAGTTCCTGGGGCCCGCCAATTTCAACAACAGCCGCTTTTATGGCCAGGCCAACTTCAACACTTCTCGGTTCCCGGACGGCGGGACTTTTGATTTCGTCTCATTCGGCAAAACCGCCGACTTTGCCAATTCCAGGTTCGACAAATTTGGGACGTTCTATAATGCCACATTCTTCGGACCTGCCCAATTCACATTCTCCGAATTTAACGGGGCCTACATCAATTTCGAGTCCAGCTCATTTTATGGGAATGCGGATTTCTCGGGCGACCAGTTCAGTGCCTATGCTACCTTTGATAATTCGGTATTCATGAAGAATGCGGATTTTCACGGCACGAAGTTCAGCAATGGTGCGAGCTTTTACGGCAACACCTTTTACGAGCCTGCCAATTTCATAAGATCGCACTTCATCGAAGACCTGCTCTTCTCTCATGCTTATTTCAATAGCTCGGCCCTCTTCCTGAATGCCAAGTTCGATGGGCCGGCATTCTTCAATCAATCCACGATCCGCGGCGATGCCCTGTTCGATAACGCACTTTTCCAGGCTCCGGCAGATCTGTCATCTACCCGGTTCGAGAAAGATCTGTCCATGAACAGCACCAAGATCTCCAAGATGGTGCTCGATGATTCCGTCTTCGGCGAATCGTCAAGGATATTTCTGGGAAAGGCGGACATCAACAGGCTGATGGTGAGCTGGAGCTTGATTCAGGACAAACTGAGCTTTGATTCATCCGCTTATCCGTCTCTTGTGAAAAACTACAAAGACCTGGGCCTGGGCAATGATGCCAACGACTGCTACTATGAATACAGATATCTGAGCCAGGGTCGAAAGCCGATCGGCGTGTCCAAATTCCTGGATGTGGTGGCATGGCTCTCCTGCGGCTATGGCGTCCGCCCCCATTACACCCTGCTTCTTGGTTTTTTTGTGATATTGATCTTCGCATTTATTCTGGGCGCAGGCAGATGCATAGTGGGCTCCTCTGAGCTGCATGGGTGGCATCTGGCATTGGACTCTCTTTACTTCAGCGCCATTGCCTTCACGGCCAACTCAAAGGGGCTTCCTATCAAAGGGCACTACAAATACCTGGGAATCGTGGAAGGAATCATCGGATGGCTGCTCATGGCGCTCTTCCTGGTGACGCTTGGCAGACTGATCATCGGTTGAATGATTGAATCCGCGACTCAATCAGCGAATTATTTTTTCAGTTGCAGATCAAGCTCATCTTCCGAATAGTCGATGATCTTCTCAGCCAACGCTATCAGCTCCGGCGAGCAGTCCGCTTGTCTGTAGTCGCGGCCTTTCGCCATCTCCTGCCAGATGGGGGGCAGGCAGTCCATCATGTGCACCATTCCGCTGTCCTGAGAACCGGCCAGGTAGTACATCTTCGAGATTCCGGAGTTGATGATCTTCCCAAGCCCCATCGGCCCCGGCTCGCCCGAGCAGTAAAGCGCCAGGCCGCCGGTGCTTGGGCCGGATGCCTTCATGCGCTCCTCGTACTTGTTGAGAACATCCGTCTCAGCGTGCAGATCGCTGCGAAAATATGGATGGAAGACGTGATTGTGCCCGCGCTCCACCACTTCGCCGGTGGATTCGTTCACGAGGCACGCGCCGTAGCCGTAGTTGCCTTCCCTGGCCGCATCGAGAGCCTCGTGCAGTGCGACCAGCGCGAAGCGGTCCGCGAGCTTCACCGGCAAAAAGGAATCGATAGACGTCTGGATCTCATCAAGGGTGGTGTTGTTCCCGGCTGCTTTCTCAAGCGTCTGCGCCTGGCAGGCTCCGGCCAGGAAAAGCATCAGCAACAGGGCAGAGGTCACAATGCCTGTCGAGGTGCTCCGGGAATTGCGTATTCTGATCTTTTCTCCGAGCATAATATTCTGTCCTTTTCAACTTATTTGCATTACAGTTGAATTACAAGAATCTATGGCCTGAATAGCTCTTAAAATTTTGCTCTTGTTGCGGCATGATTTTGCAGTCAATCGGGTTTGCATTGGTCGATCATGTCCGAAAAATCAATTGGCAGATTTCTTTCGCTGTGCACCGAATACCTTTAGATACTTTGCCCATCCATTCTAATTTTGATAATGACCGCCGATCCTGTCGCCAAGTGGGAGGAGTTCCTCCGCTCTCGTTACTGGGATGATCTGCTTGAGCTGGCCGATTCTTACCCGGATGAGCGGAGCCTGGTGGTGCAATTCCCAGACCTGGACAAGTTCGACCCTGAGTTTGCCGAGGAGCTGCTGGAAAATCCGGAGCAGGTTCTGGAAGCGGCGCAGGCGGCGCTGCTGGATCTGGATCTGCCCATGGACGTTTACATGGATCGCGCCCACGTGCGCATCGCCGGGCTGCCGCGCCACTACAAAACCCGCGAGCTGCGGTCCGACCACATCGGCAAGCTGCTGGCCATTGAGGGCCTGGTCAGGACGGCCACGGAGGTGCGGCCCAAGATCGTCTCCGCAGCCTTCCAGTGCCAGAGGTGCGGCTTCACGTTCTTCAAGGAGCAGACCGGCAATAAATTCGAGGATCAGAACCTGAAGTGCCAGAACCAGGCCTGCGACCGGGGCGGGCCGTTCAAGCTCGTTTTAGCCCAATCAAAGTTCGTCGATGCCCAGAAGATCCGTGTGCAGGAGTCGCCTGAGGATCTGCGGGGCGGCGAGCAGCCCCAGACGCTGGATGTGGAGCTGGAGGACGATCTGGCGGGAAGAATCTTCCCCGGCGACCGGGTCGTCGTCAACGGCATCCTCAAGTCCTACCAGCGCAGCACCCCGCAGCAGGGCAAGAGCACTTACTTCGACCTTTTCCACAAAGGCAACAGCGTGGAGATGACGGAGCAGGAGTTCGAGGAGATCGATATCACTCAGGAGGAAGAGGAGCAAATCCTGGAGATGTCCCGCGACCCGGATATGTACGAGAATGTCAGGAAATCCATCGCGCCCTCCATCTACGGCTACGACGACGTCAAGGAGGCCCTTGGACTGCAATTGGTCTCCGGCTTCGAGAAGCACCTGCCCGACGGAGCCCGCATCCGCGGGGACATTCACATTCTGCTGGTGGGAGACCCCGGCATCGCCAAGTCTCAACTCCTGCGCTACATGACCAAGATCTCGCCGCGCGGCATCTACACATCGGGCAAAAGCTCCACGTCGGCAGGCCTCACCGCCACGGCGGTCAAGGATGAGCTGGGAGACGGTCGCTGGACCATTGAAGCCGGTGCACTCGTTTTAGCGGATAAGGGGATTGCCGCCATAGACGAGATGGATAAAATGGACAACGAGGATAAGAGCGCGCTGCACGAGGCGATGGAACAGCAGAGCTATCACCCACTTACAGAGATTCAGCTATCCGACGGTCGCAAGGTACGCATTGGTGATTTTGTAGATGATCTGATGAGTGCCCGCTCGGAAGACGTCGTCCAGGGGATCGATTGTGAGATACTGCGCCTGGGCACAGATGTGAATGTGCAAAGCACGGACTTCGATAAACTCATTGATCTGGCTGTAGATCGAGTGAGCAGGCATCGCGCTCCGGACCATTTTATCAAAATAAAATATTCCAATGGCCGTGAAATTATCGTTACTCCTGAGCATCCGGTTTATGTTGCAAAAGATGGGATAGCGTGCGTGCCTGCCTGCCAGTCCAAGGCAGGAGATCTCGTACCAGCGACAAGGTTTGCGTCAAACGATGGGAAAACGCAGATACAAAACCATCCTGAAAATGCTTCTTTCGAGATCAGTTATCTGATGATCGCAAAGACCGAAGTCATCCCCAACGATGGCGACTTCCATGCGAATTACGTTTACGACATTACCGTTGAGCCGACTCACACCTTTATCTCTCAAGGCATTGTGCTGCATAACACAATCAGCGTAGCCAAGGCCGGTGTCATGGCCACCCTGAAGTCCCGCTGCTCTCTCCTGGCCGCAGCCAACCCCAAGCTTGGCCGCTTCGACAAGTACGAGCCCATTGCACCGCAGATAAACCTCACACCGGCACTCATGTCCAGGTTCGATCTGATCTTCGTCCTGACCGACGATCCGGACACGAAAAGGGATTCCGCAATCGCCCAGCACATCCTGAAGAGCAACTATGCAGGCGAGCTTTCCACCCAGATCGCCTGGAATCCGGAGATCTCCCAGGATGATATCGATAACGCTCTGACTGTAATCAAGCCCGCCATCGATCCGGAGCTGCTGAGAAAGTATGTGGCCTATGCCCGCAAGAACATCTTCCCCACGCTTAGCGATGAGGCCAAGGAGTATTTCCTGAAGTACTACGTCGGCCTGAGGATGCAGGGACAGGACACGAACAAGCCTGTCCCCGTCACGGCCCGTCAGTTGGAGGCGCTCATCCGTCTGGGCGAGGCCAGCGCTCGCCTCCGTTTGAGCGAGAAGGTAACGATCGGCGATGCCCAGCGTGTGGTCAAGATCCTGGAAGGTTGTTTGCGAAAAGTCGGCGTAGACCCGGAAACCGGCTTCCTGGATGCGGACATCATCGCTTCGGGCACGACCAAGAGCACAAGGGATAGAACTAAATCTGTGATAGACGTCATAAGGGATATCAGCAAAGAGCAGCAGGGTCCGGCCCCAAGAGATGCGGTTCTTGACAGGGCCGTGGAGCTTGGCATAGAAAGAGCTAAGGCCGAAGAGATCATCGACCGTATGAGAAGGGATGGAGATGTATTCGAGCCCCGTCCCGGCATGTTGAAGCTCCCGTGAATGGCCAATCTTGCATAATCTCACCAACGAAATTATATTATTAGCCGAACTTATTAAACGAGCAACGATTCAAAACGAATTGCGTAAATTCACGAAGAAATACCAGAATACGGTTTACAAAATGATTGCCATGTCTGAATTAGCTGCAGATTCCGAAATAATGGATACTCCTGGAACAGAGGAGATGTATCTCAAGACTCACCGGCAGGGTACCGAGGTCCTCATTGCGGTCTGCGATTGCGAGATCCTGGGAAAGACCTTTGCGGAAGGGCACCTTCGTATGGAGGTCAGCCCGGAATTCTTCGGCGACGAGAAGGCATCCTGCTCAGAGGTCGAAGTGGCCTTGGCGGGGGCAACCATGGCCAATTTCGTGGGCCGCCGCGCCGTTGAACATGCCATATCGCTTGGTTATGTAGATAAAGAGAACGTCCTCTCCATAGGCGAGGTTCTCTACGCCCAGATGGTGCGAATGTGATGCAGTCAATTTGTCCAAAGTGCGGCCAGCCCACCGAGCAGGGGCTGTGCCTACAGTGTACACAAGATGCCACGAAGCTGTTCCAATGCCCGGATCAGGTGGAGATTATTTTATGCTCGATCTGCGGCGCTCGCCAGATAAAAGGCAAGTGGCAGATCCCCGATGAGCGAAGCATTGAGGAGTTGGCCTCGCAGGCTGCCGTAAATTCCCTGTGGTTTCACAAGGACTTCGCAAAGCCCGATATCGGTCTCAATCTCAAAAAGGTGGGAGCCACTCGCTATCTGGCCGAGATCGAGATCACCGGCAGCTTCGAAGGCCAGGAGATAGCAGAGCATTGCGATATCCCGGTCCGCATCAAGCTGGTGGCCTGTGACCGCTGCAGCCGAATGGCCGGGAAATACTTTGAGTCCACCGTCCAGGTTCGTGGAAACAAAACCCGTGACATGACCCAAAAAGAGATCGATCTGTGTAAGAGCATCGCCAGATCTATGGCCGATGCAGGCTACCGGGGCGGCGATCAGCTCTCCTTTATCCAGGAGATGAAAGAGGTCAAAGGCGGGCTGGACATAATCCTCGGCTCGACCCAACTGGGCAGGCACATGGCAAGAGCCATCTACGAGCGCTTCGGCGGCAAGTTCCTGGAGACATGCAAGCTCGTGGGAAAGAAGAACAACCGCGATGTTTTCCGCTCTACTCTGCTCATAAGATTCCCAAGGCTAAAAAAGGGAGACCTCGTCACCTTCCGCGGCTCAATCTTCGAGGTCACCGGCTATGATGCCAAGATGACCTCCATCACATCGCTCCGGGAGGGCCGCAAGTCCAGCCTCAGCGAGGAGAATGCGGAGGTCGTGGAGATTCTGGGGAACAAAGCCGATGCGATAAAAGCGACAGTTGTCGCCGCCGACACAGACGTCCTGGAGATTTTGGATCCCGAAACGTTTAAAACCGGCCTCGCGCCAAGGCCAAAAGATCTGACGGTCGGGCCTGGGGCCGAGGTGACTGTCGTGAGGACTGTAGATGGATTTATAGTATTGGAGTAACTTTTATATATCTTGACCAACCCTACAAGTCTGATCTTCACCCACAAAGTTATTAAACTAGTTTTGTGCAATTTCATAATGGTAGAAGCACGCATCTGAGCTTCGAATCACATGATGATTAAGCCCTATTTAAATAGGGCGATGAAATGCCAGCTAAGTGCGGACTAGAACGCTCATGTGTGGGCATTTCTATCTAATGCTCCATTGAAATATTAGCAAAATGGACACTAAGATAGTTGGATGAACTCATATTCACCATCATTCACTGCTCAATCGCCCGCCCGGATTGTGGCGGCTCATAAAGTTGCGACAATGGTCGCGAATCGAATTAAAAGGTTATTGAGAGCCTTAGCTATTTGAGTGTGGGTGTGACTTTTATCTAACTATTTTAAAATAAGAGGTGTCTTTATATGCAAAATGTTGATACCACTAAATATGTAATTTACGCGGATATAACTGCAGAGGGGATAGTGGAGCGGCCAGATGTGGTCGGCGCCATCTTCGGCCAGACCGAAGGTCTCCTCGGGAGCGACCTCGATCTTCGAGATTTGCAAAAAACTGGAAGACTTGGTCGGATTGACGTCCAGATCACCTCCAGCGGGGGCAAGTCCAGCGGCACCATCTCCATTCCCTCCAGTTTCGACAAGGTGGAGACGGCAATTCTTGCTGCGGCATTGGAGACCATCGACCGTGTGGGGCCGTGCATAGCTCACATAGGCGTCAATCGCATCGAGGACGTCAGAGCCTCCAAGAGGAAGTACGTTATCGAAAGGGCCAAGCGCATCCTGGTGGAGATGTTCGACGAGAACATCCTGGAGACCGAGGAGATCACGGAAGAGATCAAGCAGTCCGTGCGCGTGGAAGAGATCACCCACCTCGGCAAGGACAGCCTGCCGGCAGGACCAAATGTGCTGGACTCGGATGCCATTCTCGTTGTCGAGGGCCGGGCGGATGTGCTCAATCTGCTCAAGTACGGCATCAAGAACGCCGTGGCCGTGGGCGGAACCAACGTGCCTCCCACCATCGCCGACCTCTGCGCCAAGAAGGTCGTCACCGCTTTTACTGATGGCGACCGCGGCGGCGAGCTGATCATCAAAGAGCTGCTTCAGGTTGCCGACATTGATTTCGTGGCCAGGGCCCCGGAAGGCAAGTCCGTCGAGGACATGACCCAAAAGGAGATCGTGAGGGCTCTGCGCCAGAAGATCCCCGTCGAGCAGGTCCTGGATCTCTACAAGATCAAGAACCAACCAAAGCGACGGCGCGAGATCACCACCAAGAGAAAGAGCCTCATTCGCGAGAAGCCTCTTTGCGTGCGCAGCGTTGCCGAGAGAGCCGAGGCCATTGCCCCGCGCCGCGTCGTTCCCCGCGAGGTCGTTCCAAGAGCCGTTCCCGGTGCCAGGCCGCAGGTGCAGCAGGTCAGAGCGGTCGAAGTCGCACCGGCCCCTGCTCCTGAGCCGGCTCCCCAGCCGAAAGCCGAGCCTGAGAGAGAGTGGTTCAGGCAGCACGTTGATGAATTGGACGGCACGCTGTCCGCCCGGCTGATGGACCGAAATCGCAACATCTTGCGAGAGGTTGCCGTGCGGGATTTGGCCAGAGAGCTGAAAGAAGCCAACGGCGACGTCAACGGCGTGATCTTCGACGGCGTGGTGACGCAGCGCATTCTGGATATTGCGGCAGAGAAGGGACTGGAGTACCTCATCGGCGCAAAGATGGGCAACATCGCCAAGAGCCCGGTCTGCGTCAAGGTTCTCACCAAAGAGGCATGAGCCTCTTCTCTCTTCTTTATTGTCTCTTTTCCTTTTTCCGCCCTTCTGCCTATTTTGTTTTCATTTTGCTTATTTGGTTTTCATTTTTTGGGCTTATTTTGTCTCTCATTTTTTCCGTTCATTTTGTTTCCCGTTCCGGCATATCGCATCCACTAATCATGGCTGCAGCCAAGCGTCCATAGTCTCATCCAAGAGGGTTTCGTATCCACTATCTTTTTAGGTCAGATGATCGTTTGAGCAATCTATTCAACTCAAGCTCAGGATGATCCCAATACCAAAAACCAAATCATAAATTAGTCTCAAACTCTCGAACATTGGTTTCAAATCATGCGAGGTTACTTCTGATGGAATTCAAGCAATGCATAGTGATTCGTGAGGATCTCAAGCTCTCGGCGGGCAAATTGGCAGTGCAGGTCGCCCATGCTGCCGTCATGGCCGTGGAGAGGGCGGAGAAGATGGATAAGTCCACGGTCTCGAACTGGAAGGGAGAAGGCCAGAAGAAGGTCGTCCTCAAGGCACCCGGCGTGCCGGATCTCTACCGCCTGAGAGAGGATGCGGAAAGGGCCGGAATTGCCAGCGCCATCGTTATCGATGCCGGTCTGACTGAGATTCCTGCCGGCACGGTAACGGCTCTGGGCCTCGGCCCTGCGCCAAACAAGCAGATGGACAAAGTGACAGGCAAGCTCAAGCTCGTCTGAACGGGATTGGCAAAAATGCTATTAGCGACTGATCAGGATCGGCAACTGGGCATGAACTATTATGTCACGGACACTCCCGGCTGCGGAGGCGTTATTCGCAGCAGCCCGGAGGACTTTCGGGTAGAGGAGGTCTATGAAGATCTCAATTACGAGGGCGGCAGATATCTGGTCCTGGAGGTCGAGAAGAAGGACTGGGACACTCACCACCTCATCCGGGAGATGTCACGACAGCTACGCATCAGCCAGAAGAGATTCGGCTGGGCGGGAACCAAGGACAAACGCGCGGTCACGAGCCAGCGCATCAGCATCATGAACCTGAAGGAGCAGGAGTTGGAACGGCTTACCCTTCCCGATCTGAATATAAAAGTGCTGGGCAGGACCAACCGTTCCGTCGGCCTGGGGGACCTCCTCGGAAACAGGTTTGTGATCACCATTCGCAGTCTGGCCTGTCCCGACGCCGCGAGCCGATTTGCTGCCGTCACCGAGCAGATCCTGCGCTGCAAAGGAGTGCCCAATTACTTCGGAGTGCAGCGCTTTGGGGATACAAGGCCCGTGACCCACAAGGTCGGCGAAGCCATTGTGCGCGGCGATCTTGAGAAGGCGGTCTTCACATATCTCGCCCTGCCTTTTCCCGGCGAGCCGGACAGGACGAGAGCGGCGCGCGAGCGGCTCTGGGATAATCGTGATATCCATTCCGCCCTGAAGGAATTTCCCGAATACCTGCGCTACGAGCTGGCCATGCTCAACTATCTGGTCGAATATCCCGGAGATTACGCTCATGCCTTCGATGTGCTCTCGGTCAACCTGAAGCGCCTCTTCGTTCATGCCTATCAGTCTTATCTCTTCAACGAGATCCTCAGCCGCAGAATTGCAGCCGGTCTGCCGCTAGATCGGGCTGTGGAGGGCGATATTGTCTGCTTCTCCAAAGGCGATCAGCCGGACATCGACCGGCTCCAGGCAGTGACCGGCGAGAACCTCGGCGCAGTCAACCGCCTGGCGGAGCGGGGCCGCTCGTTCGTAACGCTCCCGCTCATCGGGTTTGAGACCCGTCTCGCTTCAGGAAAAGAAGGCGAATTCGAAGAGGCAGTGCTCTTGGAGCAGAACATTGGCAAGGATGATTTTCGCATCGCGGCTAATCCCGATCTCGGGTCTCGGGGAGCCAGGCGTGCCGCACTTTTGAAGGTCTCGCCCAATATCGAAGTGGACGGAGACAGTGCACGCCTTGAGTTTTTCCTGCCCAAGGGAAGCTATGCCACTGTGCTTTTGCGAGAGTACACCAAAGGTGCTAATGCTGTTGCTATTTCAGATATGAATAAGCCGGAGGATTTGGAAACGTGCAACTAGAACTGGATGATCCATACGTGGTGGTTTACAAGCAGATCCATGCCGTGGTTGACGATGAGGGGAAACAGGTCGAGCTTCTGGAGCACTCCAATTGCTATGGCGGATCGGCCTGGGCTTTGTATCATTACTCCAAGGGACCGCTCATCACCAGCGCCCGCAACATCGGAAACTGGTTCCGCTACATGATCAGGCCGGGCAAGGTCGATCTGGATCTCATCTCTTCCAAGAAATCCGCGGGCATCGAATCAGTGCTGGTAAAGGGCGACGAGGTCGAGGTGACTTATGCCGGCCTTGGCGGCGGCGGCGTGGGAGCGACCTTATCGAGGGCAAAGGCGGGAGACGTGCTTCGCTACGAGGTCTCCGAATGCGGCGGCGGCAGAGTTGCTCGGGGAACGCTTGTACTGCCGAGAAGAGAGCGCCTGATCATCGGAGTGGACGATACCGATTCCAAGACGACGGGGGCCACCTGGACGCTCATTCATAACATCGCCGGCAAGGTCGACCGACCGGAAGCCCGCTACATTTCTCATTCCCTGGTGCAGCTCTTCCCCGTTCCCACCAAGACCCAGAACTGCGTCTCCACCGCGGTTGAATTTGCCTGCCTTCCCGGCAGGGCCGAAGGAATGCTGGCCGATTTCAAGGCGCTGCTCCGGAAATACTCCGTCTCGGACCAAACCGGCATGGCAGCCTTCAGGGATTTTGATCCGTCCTGCCTGATGGCTTATGCCGAGCGGTGCAAGCACGAGCGGGTTCGCTATGAAGATGCACTGGATGTCGCCAGGGAGAACGGTGTGCAGATCCTCATGAACGGCCAGGGATTGATCGGTGCGCTGGCCGCTCTGCCGTTCTGCGCTCAGCCGGACAAGTCGGTGGTGCCCGGGATTTTATGAATGGCATTGATGCGGCAAAATTAGCGGCCCAGGATGCCGGTGTGGCAGTCAGGACTTACGTTCCCGGCTATCCCATAACCGAGCTGGCCAAAGCCCTGGACGCGGAGATTTCGGTCAACGAGAAGGTTGCCCTGGAGATTGCTCTGGGGGCCTCAGCCACAGGTGTGCGTTCGCTGGTGCTGGTCAAGCAGATGGGAATGAACTTGCTCGCCGACCCGCTGGTGATTTCGGCCACGCACACCATCGGCTCGGGCGTGGTGATCATCGCCGGAGACGACCTGGGACCGATCGGCTCTCAAGCGGAGATGGACAGCCGGGCCTTCGGTCCGCTGGCCGGGCTGCCCGTGCTCGATCCCAGGAACCCGGCCCTTCTGCACGCCGGCATCCTTGAAGCCTACAACATATCGGAGTGGCTGAGAGTTCCGGTCATCGTTCGGGTGACACCCCGCCTGCTGGCCGCCGAGTCAGCCGCGATTTTGCCGCTGCCTTCCCCGGGTTCCGGCCAGCAGTTCGAGAGGGACGGCTGGGAGCTGACGATGCGCGGTCGACATCAGAGGCACCGGGACAGGATCATGTCTTTCGCCGCAGAGGCTTCCGAGTCCACCCGCTCAAATCGCCTGGAGATCAGCGGCAACGTGGGCATTATCGCCAGCGGCTACCCTGCAACTTTGGCCGAGGGCCTGGGGGTGTCCACGCTTGCCGCGGGCTATGCCCATCCCCTGCCCTGGATGCAGATGCGCAGATTCATCGACGGCCACCGCTACATTTTGGTGGCCGAGGAGCCGGGGCCGTTCATCGAGTCGCAGCTTCGCGCCAATCCCAGGGTGCGGGGAAAGCTGACCGGTCACCTGCCTTTCGGGCCGCTGCAGAGATCGGACATCATCCGGGCGCTGGAAGGCCTCGACAAAAAAGCGGAAAACGTGCCGCAAGACTACGAGACGGCAGAAGAGCGCGGCTACTCCGGAGTATGCCCCAACTGCCCGTTCATCCCTCTCTTCCGAGCTTTGGCAAAGCTGGACGTGCCCGTGGCCGGAGACGCCGGCTGCGCCATCCGCACCACCCGCGAGCCGTATGAGTCGGTGGACGTGGTCTACGGCCTCGGCTCCTCCATCGCCGTCGCTTCAGGCTTTGCAAAGAAGGGCGTGGCGGTGGTGGGCGATTATGCGCTGGCCCATTCAGGGTTGCAGGGCTTGATCAACGCCGTCTGGCAGAAGCGCGAGGTTCTGGTGGTGGTGCTCAAGAATGATATGGCTGCCATGACGGGCGGCCAGGCGGTGCCGGATCTGACGGAGCTGCTGGAGAGAATTGCGCCCACGCGCTTAATCGATCTTTCGATCCCGGAAGAGGAGATGGAAAAAGTGCTGAGGGATGAGCTGGCAGGACCCTGTATCTCTGTTTTGGTGGCCTCGGGCAAATGCACAAAGCACGCCGGAGTCTGAGGATATTTAAATTAATATTATTGTTACTACTATTTTACGCCCGTAATCATAAAAGTCCTGCCCCAGTGCCCATTTTTTAGGTAATCAAGATTTGTAAGCGACTTCCTGTAGATATCTTCCAGAACATGAATCTTCTCAAAGCCGGCCCTTTCCAGGAGCCGAACATCGGCTTGGGGCCTCCTGGCAACAGTGGACCACAGGCTTTCTTTGATCTCCGAATTCATGCTCGAGTATCGAGGAATCCTCCTTTCCGTCAGCATTATCAGCGGCGTGGATAGGAACTGCCACAGCTTTATCTTCAAAGGCGAATCGTCATGGTCATACCAGGTCCCGTCAATGACCAGAACCTTCCCGCCCGGCCTCAGGACCCGCTTCCATTCGATCATGGCCTTGTCGGGATGGGGCAGATTCCACAGGACAAATCTGCTGACGACCGCATCAAATGACCCGTCCATAAAGGGCAAATTCTCAGCATCTCCCTGGACAAAAACCAGTGGTTGTTTGGACCTTTTGGCATTGATGCCGGCCCTTTCCAGCATCTCACGGGATGGATCGATGCCGGTCACTTGATTGCCCAGGCTGGACAGGATTGTGGCCACAATACCCGGTCCGGTGCCGACATCCAGAATCTTCATTTCAGCGCTCGTCATTTTTGCATCTTTCAATTCAGCGCTGTTCATTTTCACGCTTCCGAGGCCCTGCGAGAAGATCCTTTTCCATTCACGATTCTCGCGAGGAGAATATAGTATGTTCCTGACATTCTCATCATAGTCGACGGCCCGCCGGTCCCAATAGCCTCTGATCTTATCCTTCATGCGCATTCTTCCGGTTGCACTTGATCATTCTTCCGATTTCGCTTGACCATTCATTCGTAATAATTGAATTGCGATTCATATTATTAACTCCTTCTAAGCTCATAATTTTTAAGATTTTTATTGTATAATTTTTGAATTTCTAAAATTAATCACATCGCTGCAAATTTATTAACAAAATATCAAATAATCAAATAATAATCTAATATGTTATCATACTAAAATCTAAAAAGTTATTAATACTTGCATCTATAATTCGCCTGCCCAATTGAACAAAAGAGGTGACCGGAATGAGAGCAGCGAATTATATCCTCACAGCTATGTTATTGCTGTCGATCATCATGATCACGTCCGCCCAAGATTTCACTTTGGATATCTTCGGAAATGCGAATATGGATGATCTGATTGATGACAGAGACATCGCCTATGTCGAAGGCATTTTGAATGGCGCAAATAAGCAGACGAATCTGACAGATGCCGACCAGAACGGAAAGGTCGATCAGGATGATATCGCCAGAATCAAGCAGATCATCGACGGAACAGAATCCGAGCTTTACTACATCGATGCCAGAGGAGAAACGGCAAAGGTCAAACATCCCCTCAAGAAAATAATAATCGCATACGATAACACGGCTGAGATCATCCGCATCCTTGGAGCGGAAGACCGGGTCGTCGGAGTTGATTCCGGATCATCCGCCGGTGCTATTTTAAAGTATCCCACTTACTTCCCCGAATTCAACAAGACACCATCCATCGGCAGCAGAGATGACTGTGATGCCGAGATGATTCTCAAGCTCAAGCCGGATGCCGTAATCGTGGGCATAAAGAAAGGCTGCCCGGAGATCGAATCCAAGATCAAGGATGCCAATATCGATATCGTTCGTCTGGAGACCTGGAGCAAGGGCGTACCAAACCTCATGATGCTGGCTTACATGCTGGATGAAGTGGATAACGCCAAGGAGTACCTGGAATGGCAAAACGGATACCTGGATATGGTCCGAGAAAAGGTGGCAGACATTCTCCTGGAAAAGAGGCCGAGGGTATTCATTGACCGACCGGGAAATACCACCGTCATCCGGGGAAGCGGATACTCCGAAGCCGTTGAGACCGCCGGAGGAATAAATATTGCAGCCGACCTCAAGACAAGTTCCGATACTACCCTTCCGCCAGTTGATACCGAATGGGTACTGGAGCAAAACCCGGATTATATCATCGGGCTGTCCTGGTCCGGCGGCTATGAGGTTGACAATGAGAGCGTCTTAAAGGTGCGCTATGATCAGATCCTGGGCACATCCGGATTTGATAAAACCAATGCCGGAAAGGATAAGAACGTCTTTGTGACCTACTTCATCAATACACTGGGGCCCGGATACCATATCGGCATCCTGTACTTCGCAAAATGGCTCCACCCGGATCTCTTCCAGGACCTCGATCCGCAGAAAGTCCATCAGGAATACATCGATAAATACCAGCACGTCGACTACAACCTTAAGGAGCATGGAGTCTTCGTTTATCCAAAGAACTGACGCAGCGGCAAAAAAAAGCTGTAGCGTTCTGGTATTGTGATGGGGTGTCATAAGCAGTCGGCAAGATCTAGCGCATGATTTGCGCATGATCGAGGATTGAGCCGAGCCGTCCTGAGCGCCCAGGCCATCCAGAGCGCCCAGCTCAATTATTTTTTTTTATTTTTTCGCGTCAAGGATACATATTTCGCCTTTTTTCTATATCGCTGAAATATACATGGTACATGACTGCCGTCAATCCGTATAATGCGGCTGTGATCAGGAACGGCATGGCGTTTTTCCCTGCGGCCATCATCAGCCCGCCGGCATAGGTCCCGATGCCGACGAAAGTGTAGCAGGCCATCCAGGTCACGCTGTTCATGGTCGAACGTTGCTCATCGCCTACGATTTCCAGCTTGAAGCTGTTCAGAACCGGATTTGCCATGTTCATGAGCAGGTAGCGCATCACATAACCAAATGCTGCTATCCAAATGCTGGCGGTGAATGTGAAGATCAGCAGGAATGGAATGGATAAGACCTGCACAACCGATGCCAACTTGATCTTTCCGAATCTCTCGGAGAGCACCGGCACCAGAAAGTAGCCCACCATCATAGTCAGTTGCGAGACGGAGAATATCATGCCGATCTGGTTTGCGCTGGCTCCCAGTACCACGTCGAAGTACACATTGAAATACGGGAGTGACACGCCCCATCCCAGCCCATAAAGGCAGTAGACAAACAGCATATGGCGGACGACTTTGGAATTGAATAGCGATTTGTAGACATCGAGGTGGGCCGTTTCCATCGATTCGCGTGGAGCCTTTTCGCTTATGCATGCCAGCGGCAGAACTGAGATGATCGCTGCCGCCAATGACACGTAAAGCGTCAGTCGGTAGGTCAGGGCACCGCCCGGAGCTGATGAAAATAAACCTGCCAGCAGTCCCGGCAGGAAGCCGCCGATCATGTTTCCTGTGAGGGTTGAGACTGTATAGATCATATAATATGCAGAGAATAGATGCATCCGCTCATACGCAGTGGAATTCTCCACGAGAAAAGTGCCTCCCGTGACCAGGCTCAAAGCCATCGACACGCCGTATGCTATGCTGAAGACGATTAGCAGTTCTTCCGAGGTGGTATTATACAAAAATATCAGGGATAGCGTGAGAAGGAGAGAAGAAAGGAGCAGCGTCTTTTTGCGGCCCAGTCGATCGCAAACGAGGGCGGCAGGCATGGCGAATACTCCAAGGGAAACGGATGAAAGGGACAGTATCATTCCTAAAAAATTCTCGGGAAAGCCGAGCCTTAGAATGTATAGATTAAAAATAACTCCATAGATCCCCACGTTCAATGTGGTCAGAAAGACGAACAGCAAGTACATTCTAGCGTTAAAGCCGATGCACTTGAGCTTGGAGAGATAACCGCCTTGGTCGGAGTGCATCTTTTTAGGGGCCGAATCGGATAGCATTAGTGATACTCACAACAGGTTTGCTGACCGGATTGCCGGTAGACTTGAGGGCGAATGTGCAAATGCGTACGCTTTGCCATGCAGTGCTCACGAAGCCGTCTCATGATCGATCACGTAGTGTTGCTCTGCGATTTTTGGATATTTTTTGCTACCTTCATACAAATTCGCGCGATGAATATATTAAAAGGCATTGGCCGAGAGTTTACCATTGCGAACAATCATCTTACATTAAAATTATTGTAGGTGTTAACTCTCTCGTGAATTAAAATTATTCAATGGCATGGTGCATTATTGCTGCAAGGAAGTTAGCGCTGCAAGGAAGATCGCACAAGAAGACGATATCATTAGACGATATCATTATGCAAAATAATGCGCGGCTTTGGAAAAATTTAGCCGGATGAATTCGAGACTTAGTGTTTCATCCGATCCGGCAAAGACAAGTCTTTCCAATTGCCTCCTGCACTTTTTTTAGCCTTTGTCTCCTGTTAATTCGATTGTTCAAGATAGGCCGCTGCTTCGTGCGTCTCGGTAACGTTGTAGGCCAGGCTCAGGCTTCCGTAGCCGTCGCGGGCAAATTCGAATTGCCAGGTTCCGGGAACTCCGCTGATGGTCGCTTTTCCCGTAGAATTCGTAGCCGCCTCAAAGGCATTTCCTGCCCCATCAAGACCGGTGATCTGAACGTCCGCAAGCGGGGAGCCGTTTATGCTCCCCCGGTTGACGTCCACAGTCAATAAAACAATCTCTGTCTCATCGCCGGGATACTGGGACTGCATCAGTGTCGGATAAGATTTCGCCGCAGCCTGAAGGTATGCTGCAGCCTCATGGGTCTCAGTCACATTGTAGTCCAGGCTCACGCTCTCGTAACCATCCTTGGCAAAGCCGAACTGCCAGGTTCCGGGAACCCCGCCGATAACCGCCGACCCTGTGGAATTCGTGACCGCCTCAAAGCCGTTTCCTGCCGCATCACGTCCCGTGATCTGAACGCCGGCGAGCGGCGCACCGTTGACGCTATCCTTGTGAACATCCACCGTCAGAATCACCGCCTCGACCTCATCGACCGGGCTCTCGGATTCGCTCTGGGACTGCATCGGTGCGGGGCTTGCAGTCGCAGGCTCCGCAGCACTGAGGTACGCTGCCGCTTCGTGAGTCTCGGTGACATTGTAATCCAGGCTTACGCTTTCGTAGCCGTCGCGGGCAAGATTGAACTGCCAGGTTCCGGGAACTCCGCCGATAACCGCCGATCCTGTGGAATTCGTGACCGCCTCAAAGCCGTTTCCTGTCGCATCAAGTCCCGTGATCTGAACGCCGGCGAGCGGCGCACCGTTGACGCTATCCTTGTGAACATCCACGGTCAAAACCACTTGCGACAGCTTTTCATATGCCGGTTGCATATCTGCCTCGCCCTGCGCCGGGCTGCCTTGCGAGGGGCTGGAGCCGGATGACGGGACGGCTGTTGCTGTTGCCTCTGTCCTGGCACCGCTTGTCGTTTCGTCCTCCAGATGGATAAACGCAGCAGCCACCTGCGATTCGGTTACATTGTAGACCAGACCTGTGGATCTGTAGCCGTCCTTGGTGAACGCCAGGTTCCAGGTTCCGGGCACTCCCCGAAAGAGAACTGCACCGTTCTCATCGGTCGTCCCTTCAAATATGTTTCCTGCGGCATCGCGAACGTAGGCATCGACGCCTGCGATAACCTTGTCCTCGGAATTGGCATCAAGGATGTAGAGGCTCAACGTGACCAGATCCTGGCCTTGCGTCAGTTGGTCTCTTTGTTGAACCGCGCCATCGTATGACGAACCGTATTTGGTGTCTTGCATAGTATTTGGTGCAGCAAAAGCCGCGCTGCAAAGCAGCATAGTCAATAAAATTACCAAGTAGTATTCTCGCTTCATACCCATCTCCTCCTTTTTTGGCTCTTGGCTTTTCGCCATTGCTTATGAATGTGCATTAGTTTGCTATTTTGCGATATAAAAATACCTGGTACAAGAAATTAGAACCCATTGGATTCAGTAGCGAAGATTATTGGGGGCAGCATATCTACATGTCTCCTGTCTCACTCAGAAGATGAGCGTCTCTTGATCGGGGGATTTCGAGAAAAAAATGGCTTTAACTCGTAGGATTGCGAAGGACGAAGCGGGAAGTCCCCGGCCTTTAGGCCGTGGGATGAAAGCGAAGTCCTTTGCCCATATTACTTTCGCCCTGCACTCAAATTATATAAGAAGGGAT
>Ga0074198_1000343_pt1 | contig 55155 bp, 56 predicted proteins | sample EPASupsiteSAE323_FD_64527 | JGI IMG/M metagenome (GOLD analysis project Ga0074198, IMG submission 64527) | Bioremediated contaminated groundwater from EPA Superfund site, New Mexico - Sample SAE3-23 | ecosystem: Environmental > Aquatic > Deep subsurface > Groundwater > Contaminated ... | reverse complement strand
GAAAATGCGCGAATTTTTGCTCTTTGCGGGCTTTTGCCGGGTTCGGAACAGACGTTTTTGCTTCATAATATTGTTCCGGTTTTGAATTCGTATCAGCAGGCGAAAAACTATCAAAACATGGCCATTTTGGCGGGTAAAACGTTAAATTGTGCACTTCATTTTGATACAGGAATGTCGCGGACCGGGTTTTGCCAGGAAGATTCTCAGAAATTTTTTGTACAAGATTTTTCGCAGTTGAACGTGGTTTTGGTTATGAGTCACTTGTGTTGCGGAGATGATGCTGAAAATCCGTTAAATGCCGCGCAAATGGCCAAGTTTACGAAGATTGCTGAGAAATTTCCAACCGTTGATCGTAGCCTAGTTGCGACTTCTGCGCTTCATTTTGGGCAAGATTTTCGTATGGAAATGGCCAGGGTTGGGCATGGTTTATACGGCCTAGATGGCGGGGTTTTGGGGTGTAATCTTGAGCCAGCTTTGTATGTTTTTGCGAAAATTATACAAATTCGGACGGTTCCAGCTCACAGCACGGTTGGTTATTCGGCTATTTATAAGACTTCGAAATTGGCGAAATTGGCTACTTTGGCTATTGGTTACGCGGATGGGTATTTTCGAGCGCCAAGGACGGAAGGTCGAGTTGTGAAAATTGGAGGGTATTTTGCGCCAATTGTTGGGCGAATTTCGATGGATTTTTGCGTTGTAGATGTTTCTGAGATTCCGGATGGGGCCTTCAAAGAGGGGGATTTTGCTCAGATAGTTGGGGATGAAATTTTGCCGAAGAATTTGGTCGACGGTTCGGATTTGATTTTGCATGAAATTCCGATTTTGCTTGGGCGGCGTTTTCGGCGAGAATATTTTTGGTAGTAATTTTTGAGATTTACATTGCCATTTACGGCCATTTAAGCGGGTTTTGCTAGTAATTTTTGGTAATAGGCCAAAATTAAGGATTGTGATAGAATGATAGCAATGAGATTTTTGTTGTCTTTGGTTTTTTGCATTTTTGTACATGCTTCGAACTATAGTATTTCTGGCCTAGATTCGGATTGGCAAAATTGGAACAAAATTCACGAAATTATACGAGAATGGTCGAAAAAGCAGGTAAATAAGCTGCGAATTCGGGTTCAGGAAGTCATTTTTTACCCATTTGGAGGCGGGGATATTTCTCCAATTTATTTTTTTCCGAATTTTTCGCGGCTAATTATAATAGGTTTGGAACCGACTGGGAATAATTTTTCTCTCGAAGATGAGGACGGAATTCGAGAAAATTTGCGATTTTTTTTGCGGCGCGGTTTTTTTGTCACTCGGGATATGGAAAAGTTTCGGCATAGCGGGATTTTGACCGTAATTTTGCTACAATTGGATCAGATTGGCGCAAAAAATATCCAATATATCATAGGTTATAGGCATGGTTTTAAGCTTTTTACAATTACTTTCGATTGGGAAGAAAAACGCCGCGAGATTACGTATATTCAGGCTAATTTGGCCGATTCTAATCATTTTAATTGGAAAATTTTGCTTGAAGAATTTCAGAAATTTACACTTTTTGTCAAAGGCGCTTCGTTTGTCCTTCAGCAGCCAGGTTTTGAGAAAATTCGCGAGTTTTTGGTTGCGCGTGCAGATTTGGTCTTTCAGGATGATACGGGGATAAAGTATGGAGATTTATGTGATTTAGGCTATAAAATCGAGCTTTTTGGCGGGTATTATTTGCGCTATAAAATTCCAGGTTTAGAAAAATTTTTCCAGGAAGAGTTGAAAGAGGCTTACGAGCAATTGCCCAAAAATGTACTTCCGTTTTCGATCAGTTATAGATCTCATCAAGTTGAGCCGAACATGTTGATTGCTTATAAAAATGCGGCTAAATTGGCGGAAAATGAGGCGATTCCTTCGGATGTTTGCGAGTATGATAGTCAAGATTTGCCAGAAAACTTACTTGACGAATAAGTTGACGAGTAGGCAAAGATTAGATTGCCGTAATTTTTTGGTCTGTTTTTAAAATTTCGGAATTGGTAATATAAAATTGTGGAAAAAATTGTGAAAATTGTTTATTGCGACGGGGCTTGTTCGAATAATCCTGGTCCTGGCGCGTGGGCGTATGTGGTTTTCAAGGACGGGCGGCCGGTTTCGATGGCTACTGGGGTTGAAGATCAGACTACGAACAATCGCATGGAATTGATGGCAGCGATTTCGGCCTTGGAGGCGGAGGATGATTGTACGATGATTGTCGATAGCAAATATGTTAAAGATGGTATTACAGATTGGATCAAAAAGTGGAAGATTAACGGTTGGAAATCTAGTACTGGAGCGGTCAAAAACGTGGATTTATGGCAGCGGTTGGATAATTTGGTTCAGTCTCGAAACGTGATTTGGGAATGGCAAAAAGGGCACGCTAAGAATGTACACGATTACGTGGATGAGCTCGCTCGAGGGGCGGTTTTGAAATAATTTGGCTTTTTTGGCTTGATTTGGAATTTTTCGCCTCGTTTTTTGGAAATTAATTATATGAAATTGCCGTTGAAAATTTGTGAGATTTTTTGATTTTTCTATTTTTGTTTGACTAAATTTGGTAATAAAAAATCGTAGAAAATCTGCTAAAAAAAATCCGTTAAAATCGTTGAAAATTGGTGAAATTTTTTGTGAAATTACAAAAAAAATAGACTATTTCAAAAATTTATTATAAAAAAAACTGGGAAAGTTGGGAAATTTTCGGGAAAACTCCAAAAAAACTAAAAAATGCGGGGAAAAATTTGGAATTCGGGAAAATTTCAAAAAAAATCACGAAAAAATTCATATTTTAAAATCAAAAAAATATGATGAAAAAATTTTGGGCACAAAAAATTATGAAAAAATATAATTCAAAAAATTTACTATAAAAAAACTGCAAAATTCGAGAAATTTTAGGGAAAATTCCGAAAAATATTATGAAAAACTGCGGAGAATTTTTTACTAAATTTCAAAAAACTTTGCTTTTTTTGTGGCAAAATTGGTTGTAAAATTTGTAAAATAATTAGATTTTTTCGCCTTTCCAACGCATTTTCCAAGTGTTGACCAAAACGTAAATACATGGAATCAAGAAGACGGTAAACATGGTTCCTATGATCATTCCGCCAACGACAACCCATCCAATTTGGGAGTTGATTTCTTTTCCGTACCCTCTTGCCAATGCCAATGGAAGCGCGCCGAGGACCATAGCTGAAGTAGTCATCAAAATCGGGCGCAAACGTAGAGCACTGGCCTCTTTGGCGGCTTTTATAAGGTTTTCGCGGGTCCGTTTTTCGTTGGCAAATTTCTTGTTTGCAAAATCGACTATCAAAATACCGTGCTTTGTAATCAGTCCGATCAGGGTAATCAAAGCAATATAGGTGAAAATATTCAAGCTAGCATCTGGGACGACAAACAAGGTCAAAACTCCGCCAGCTAGGGCCAAAGGTACACTAAGCATAATCATCAATGGATCGATAAAGCTCTCAAATTGGGCGGCCATGATCAAGAAAATAAACAAAATCGATAGCATGAAAATGAGCGAAACATTCTTACCTTCTTTGATCGTTTGTCGCAAAGTTCCAGTCGGAGAATAGGTATATCCAATTGGCAACATTCTGTCCAAAGTCTTTGCGATATTATTATAAACTTTTATCGGGCTGCCTTTTTTGAGGTCGAAAATGATCTCGTACGATCTCATACCATCGTATCTAACAGCCATCGGACGCTCGCGGGTTTCTGTGATAGAAATCAGTTCATGGAGCGAAACTAGCGGATAACTATGCCTTTCGCGGTTACTTTCGTTGGTTTTGAAAGCTCGTATATGGAATCTCTTAATATTTTCTGGGTCTTTTTTGAAATCTTCCGAAATGGTTACGATCATTGGATAGCGTTTGCCTTCTTGATCGAAACGGTCTGCAGGTGGCTGTCCTCTCATCACGAAGCTAAGCATCTCGCCAAGGTCGTGCATATGTACATTCAATTGTGCTGCTCGTTGTTCGTTAATTTTGGCGTTAAAGGCCCTTTCTGGCGAAACACGGCTTGTACGGAACGAGTTAGGATTGACTCCAGGATAGGTCATTAGCATTCTGATCAATTTTTGGACTAGCAATTCCATTTCGTCGTAGGATTTTTGGGTCTGAATAGTGAAGGAAACGCGCTTGGTATCGCCGCTTCCGCCCATGCTGATCATACCGCTAGGAGCCCGCCCGTGGACGTGTAATCCCGATTGAACCGGGTCGATGAGCTTCGTAATATCGGCCAAAATTTGGTGGGAAGTTTTTTTCCGCTTACTTTTATCGACCAAAATTATATAAATTGCATTATGATCCGATTTTGAACGTACAGATATGATATAATCTTTGATCATTGGTGCGCCTTTGATCGTTTTCTCTATTTTTTGCGCGTATTTATCGATATAATTTGCATTTGCGCCAGACGGAGCTTCAAAAGATAGAACTATATATCCACCGTCGGTCTCGGGAGTCAACATCTTCGGTAAGTATAAAGCTACCCCGATTGCCAATGCTCCAAGACTTACACAGCCAATAATAACATTTTTGGTGTTTTTTATTGCAATATCTAGGAATTTATCGTATTTTTGATCTAAAACCATCAAAAAATGCTCAATTTTGGCGTTCCATTCGTGAAGTCGGCCAGTCGATTGTAGAGCTTGAGTATGAGCATGTTCTTTGAGAAGTCTTGAACAAAGCATCGGGGTCAAAACCAAAGCTACAATACCAGAAATCAAAACTGTTCCCGCTAAAGTGACCGCAAATTCGATGAAAAGCTTGCCTACAAGGCCCGAAGAGAGGGTGATTGGGATATAGACGGCCATCAGGGTCATTGTCATTGCAACCACGGCAAATTGGATCTCTTTAATGCCCATTATGGCCGCTTTTAGAGGGGCAATCCCTTTTTCGATATGTCTATAAATGTTTTCCAAAACCACGATAGCATCGTCGACAACCAAACCGATGGCCAAAACGATTGCCAAAAGTGTCAAAATATTGATGGAAAATTTGCACAAGAAAATGATGAAAAATCCGCCTAAAATACAAATCGGAATTGTGATCATTGGGATGAAAGTCGAACGCAGGGAGCGTAGGAAGAATAACATGACAAAAAAGACGAAAATAATTGCTTCAAAAATGGCCCAATAGACCGAATTTAAGGACTTTTGGATTGGCTCTGAACCGTCTCTGAGGATGTCTAATTTCAAGTCTTTTGGCAAACTACGCTTAATTTCATCCAATTTTTCGCGGACTTCTTTAGCTGTGGCCAACGGGTTCGAATCGTATTGAGGAACTACGCTAAGACTAACGCAAGGATGGCCATTTACGCGCAGTTTTGACTCTGGATCGTCGGTGATAAGTTTCAATTCTGCAACGTCGGAAAGGCGTACAAAACCATTATTGTGTTGTTTTAGAATGATATTTGCGTAATCTTCCATACATTTTGCCGCCTGGTCAAGAGTGACTGTATAGGCGATATTTCTGTTAACAATTTCACCAAGTGGCTTTTTGAAACTGCTTTGGTGAATGGTTTCGTGGATTTCCCTAATTGTCAAATCCAATGCGTGTAGTTTTTCTGGGTTGACAAGAGCGTGGATTCGGAAAGCTCCAGAGTCTCCGCCGCCACCTCCGCCGCTAACGTGTACAGCTGCGACCCCGGATATGGATTCGAGGGTTGATTTTGCGTATCTTTCCATATAATCGGCGATTTTTGCAAGTGAATATTTTGGCCCGACTGCGACCAATTGGATTAGCTCAGTCTCGTCGCTGCTTGATTTTGAAATGATAGGATCTCGCAATCTTTCCTGTGGGAAGCTATCTTTTGCCCTTGCCATTCTGTCACGTACATCGGCTGCGGCGGCATCAATATCTCTTGTGTTTTTAAAGTTCAAATAGACCGCAGATTGGCCATTTGAGCTAGTAGAAGTCATGAAATCCAATCCTTCAATCCCCGCGAACGCCTCCTCCAAAGGTACCGTTATTTGCGATTCCACAATGCTTGGACTCGCGCCAGGAAACTCGGTCTTGACTGTTATGTGCGGAAAGGTCATTTTTGGCAACTCTCGTATTGGTAACTGCTGCCAAGCGACTGCTCCAACGAGGGCAATGACAATGTTTATAACCCATGCCATGACAGGTCGATGTATAAATCTTTCCAAAAACCCGGGCTTTTTTTCGTTTTCCATATTTTGTTCTTTCATTTTTTTCCCCTAGAACTTAAGTTTAGTTTGATTGTCTTTTTTTATTTTTGCAAGACCTTTTTGAATTGACTATTTGGCTTCGTCTTCGATCTTGACTTTTTGACCATCTGACAAGCGAAATTGGCCTGAAGTTATGATCATATCACCTTCGTCAACTCCAGAAATTATCTCGATTCTTTCGCCGTCTTTGATTCCAGTTTTAACCGCCATTTGTACAGCAATTCCGTTGATAACTTTATAAACTGTGCTGACTCCTTGGCTCGTTTCCACAGCGCTTTCTGGGACGGTAACCACGTTTTCCTTAGTAGAAACGTTCAAAATCACTTTGACAATTTGTCCTGGAACTAAGTTTTTGATTTCGTCATTTTTTTCTAACCAAGCGCGGACGGAAATGGCATTGGTTTCAGAATCAATAACAGTTTCAAAAGCGGCAAATTTGGCTTGTACGGGGACCAAAGATCCTTCAACAGTGACCAAAATTCCTGCATTTTTCAAGTTTTCTATCCCGCCAATGTTACGTAGTTCCGCTTCTGGAATCACGAATTCGACTTGTAAATTTTCCACATTTGTGATCGTAATTAGCTTGGAATTTTGACTAACTGTGGCGCCAATGCTCTGATTTTGCAATCCAATAACCCCTCTAAAAGGCGCGCGGATACGGTGTTTGTTCAAATGAGCTTCTGCTTCCAACAGACGTCCCTCAGCAGAGTCAAACTTAGCCTGCTGCTCGGCTACGTGCGATTTTGTACGGTAATTTTCTTTGTATAAAGCCAAAATATTGTCCAATTTATACTTTTCCTCATCCCGGGCACCTTTGGCCATCATATAGCGTCCTTTGGCCTCTGTAGGGTCTAATTCTACGATCAATTCCCCTTTTTCGACCAAAACACCGTCTTTTTTCATATATATAATCTTACCGACGACTTCTGCGGATAAAGTTACGGATTCTGCGGTCCGGATTTTACCTATAAAATTTGCCTTGACATTTAAATCTTCGATTTTAGAGCTTTCGGCACTGACGGAAACGTAGGATAGTTGCTCTTTTTTAGCCCCGTGACTGACAAAATATACCAAAGATCCGGTTGCCAATGCCCCGATTAACAAATAAATTGCTAGTTTTTTTTTGTCCATTTTTTTTAGTTTATTAAAATCGACAAACTTCTTGATATCAAACTTTTTCATAATTTATATTAATCATATTCTGACTTTAATAACAATCTGTTAACGAGTTGATTCTTGTTTTTTTTGGGGTAAGTCTATAAATTAGAATCATATGAAAAAGATTTTTTTATGTTTGGTAGCGTTTGGTTTGTTGGCAAATCAGTCGGTTTTGGCGGATAATGGGGCTAAAGGGGCGGCGACAGCGGTTGCAAAACCTGGTTCTAATGGTTCGATTTTGTATGTCAAGGAAGGCGATTTGACAAAGATTGAAGCTGGTAAAAATTTACGGAAAGTGATCGAGGCTTTTGAGGCTAAATTAAGGGCCGAAGATGCGAAAGTACGTGAAAAATTGAGCGCGGAATTTTCGAAATTATCTCAATCGGATCCGGACTATAAGAAAAAGGTTAACGCTTTGCAAACCCGCTTGGAACTCCATCAAAAAAAGATGCAAAATTTACATTCTAAAGCCATGGCCGAGATGCAGCGGGCGGCTGAAGAATTACAAACGATTTGTGTCGACGTTTTCAAGTCTTTGTGCAAAAAATACGGTACAAAATCGATTTTGAAAGCCGAGAGTGTTTTTGCGTTTTTGGACGAGGAAAATAGCGAATATTTAGATGTTACTAGCGAATTTATCAAGATGGTAAATCAGAAAAAGACAAATATAGAAGTTAAGCTTCCGTTAATAAATTAGAGCCATTTTGGCCGAGTTTGATGAGTTTGAAAGGTTATGCAATGAGGTTGTGCGAAGGTAAAAGAGGGTTGATTATGGGCGTGGCGAATGAACGCTCGCTTGTTTGGGGTATTGCGAAGACTCTTCACGAGCACGGGGCGCAATTGGCTTTCAGTTACCAAGGTCCTCTTAAAACGCGGGTTGAACAGCTTGCGGAGACTGTTAATTCTGAATTTACCTACGAATGCGATGGCGGCGACGATTTGTCTATGAGTACATTTTTCGATCGGCTTGGTGATAAGTGGGATTCTTTTGATTTTGTGGTCAACGGAATGGCTTTTGCGAACAAGGAGGATTTGACCGGGCGGTATTTGGACGTTTCTAGAGCAGGTTTTTTGAAAGCTTTGGAAATTTCTTGCTATTCTTTCACAAAAACTGTGGCTTTGTCGGAAAAATTCATGAAAAATGGCGGTTCTTGTCTGGCGTTGAGCTATTACGGAGCTGAGAAGTGGATGCCTCATTATAACGTCATGGGAGTTGCAAAAGCGGCCTTGGAGGCTAGTATTAGGTATTTAGCAGCAGATGTTGGCCCGCTTGGGATTCGGGTAAATGGCATTTCGGCTGGACCGATTCGGACTCTGGCGGCCTCTGGGATTGGCGATTTTCGGTACATTTTGGATTGGTGTGCGCGGAATGCGCCTTTGCAAAGGAATACAAGCATCGAGGATGTTGGCAATGGGGCTTTGTATTTGCTCAGCGATCTTGGTTCAAATGTAACTGGCGAGATTTTGCACGTGGATGGCGGGTATAACGTGGTTGGGATGAAGAATCCGGAAGCTAAGGAAGTTGAAATTCGTTAAAAAATTAATTTTTTGGAAAGTTGCCGGAAATTTTTGGAAAGTTACCGAGAAAATTTTACAGAAAAATTGAAAAAACTGCTGAAAAAACTCCAAAAACTGCCGAAAAAAAAGTTGCCGAAATTTTTTGAAAACTTCCACAAAAAAATACAAAAAAATGGTTTGAAAATGACAGAAAAATTTTATAAAAATTGCTAAAAAAGTTGAAAAGTATAAAAAAAAATTCAAAAAAACATGAAATTCAGGAAAAATTTTCTAAGAAAACTGAAAAAAATGCAAAAATTTTCTAAAAAAAACAATTAAAAACATTTACTATTTGTCGAATCCATTGGCGGGCTGAAAAATTCGTGGTATTGTAAAGAAGATGAAGTTTGGCTGGTTAAAAAAGTTAATTTTTTATTTTTTCACGTTTTCTGCGATTTGGATCATTTTTGCCCGTTTTGGCAGGGAAATTCCGCTGAAAAATAGTACAGAATTGGTGTGCTATATCAAGCCGCATTTGCCAGTTCCACTTGGTAGGCCTATTGTTGCTGATAGAATTCCGTCCCAGATTGAGATGCTTTTTGCGGCCTATATGGCGGCTATGGACAAAAAAATTTCCAAAATTACCATTGTTGTTAGTTCGGATATTGAATTGGATACCTTTCAAGCTCAAGAGTTGATGATGATTATAAAAGTTGCCAGGGCGAATAAAAAAGAGGTTGTAATTTTTGCGGAAAATTTTGATTCGAATTTGTATTTGGTAGCGAGTGCTTGTAGCAAGCGGGTTTTGATAGAGTGTGGAACCGTGGATTTTAACGGATATGGCGTGGTTGCGCCGTTTGAGAAGGAAAAGTACAAGAAGAAGCGGATTGATTGGATAGCTCTTCAGCGCGGGGATTTTAAGGGCGGGGTGCAACATGAGCTCAGCGATGGGTTTGACTATTATTCTGCCTCGAATTTGCGCGAATTTATACAAGATCGGGCCGCTCAGTTGAAAGAGCTTCTGGGGATGAATTTGGGGCGAAATTCCCACGAAATCCAGGATCTTTTTAAGAAATGTAGTTTTGGCCCCCCGGATGCTATGAAAACGGGTCTAATTGACGAAATTGGCCAATATGTTCCGAAAAAAGACGAATTTACTTTGGAAAAATATTATTTACGACTTTGGAAAAAAATGCGGTATTGTCAAAATCGTGTCAAATTTGTTTGGATTGATCAAAAAATTTTCAAGCCGCGAACCCGGATTATGGTCGAAAAATTGAACAAATTGGCAAGTGATGAAAATACAAAAGTAGTTGTCCTTTTTCTAAACTGCTATGGGGGGTGCGTTCAGTCTTCTCACATGCTTTATGAGGCGATTTTGAACTTGCGTAGGCATGGCAAGTATGTGATTGCTTATGTGGATTTTGCCTTTTCTGGCGGGTATTATGTGGCTTGTGCGGCTGATAAAATCGTAGGTTTGCATACGAGTAAACTTGGTTCTATTGGTGCGTTTGGAAAGTTTCCGCAGATGGAAAAATATTGGCTCAAAAAGGGGGTCAAGTTTGATATGATTGGTACGGATAGCTTTAATGGTAACCTTTACTTCGATTCTAAGGGTCGAAATTTGCTAGGTTTTGGTTTGGATTATGCTTACGATACTTTCGCTAAAGTTGTGCAAAAAGCGCGTAATATTGAGCCAAAAATGATGGAGGATATTGCGCAAGGTCAAGTCTTTACTGGCGGAGCAGCTCAGATGTTAGGTTTGATCGATTCTTTGAACGGGTTTTTTGACCTTTTTGACCTGATTTTTACAATTTGCGGAGGTCCGTTTTGGTTCGATTTTGTTCCGGATTCGAGAATGTTGATAGATTTGGAATTGGCGATGCCTTTGCTTAGCTGTCAGTGTGCTTTTTTCCAAGATTTTTGGGCTAAAAAGTCTCAAATTGACAAGTTTTCGAAGTTTGAAGATTCCGATTTTTTGCCAGGTATGTTAGGATATTTGAATGAAAAATGGACAGAAAATTTTTGAGAAAAAAGAGGAAATTTTAGCTTTTTTGGACGATTTGGAGACGGGGCGCCAGAGGGTGATTGAAGTTGAGAAAAATTTTGCTTTAAATTTGGAAAATAAGCGAAGGATTTTGGACGTTTTTCGTGTTTTGGAAGCGGAAAATTTTTGTACAGAAGTTTTTACATATTGTGATAAGATTCCAATTCTACGCCATTTTAGCGGGTTTCGCGTGGTTCCAGGAGCTGTTATTCGACGAGGGGCTTTCATAGATTCTGGAGCTGTGATTATGCCTAGTTTTGTCAATATCGGAGCGCAAATTGGGAAGAAAACTATGATTGATAGCGGAGTGACCGTTGGTTCTTGTGCGTATATTGGCCAAAATTGCCATATTTCTTCGAATACAGTTATAGCTGGAGTTTTAGAGCCGATTTCGGAAATGCCGGTTGTCATCGAGGATGGGGTCTTTATTGGGGCGCAGTCTCTTGTTGCGGAGGGGGTGCGAATTGGGCGAGGTTCTGTCTTGGCAAGTGGGGTGAAGATTACGTCCTCGACCAAGGTTATAGACCGCGAAAATGGCCAAGAATACGATCATATTCCTGAGTTTTCCGTCGTTGTTCCTGGCGTGTATGAATCGGGGGTGGCGTTAATTAATTGTTGCTGGATTGTCAAAAAAGTGGATTTGCAAAGTAGAGAAAAAACGTCAATTAATGAGATTTTGCGCGGGATTTAATACGAAATTTTGGGATTTTTTAATTGGATTTTTGTGAAAAAATTGGAAATTAGTTGAAATTTTTTGCGATTTTTTTGTATTTTTTTCTAAATTTTTAACGTTTTTTTCCTTTTTGTGGCTTTTTTTTCAACAGAATTTTTTGGGAAAAATCTTTTTCAATAAAATATTTTTAACAGAATGTTTTGGGCAAAATTTCCATAATATTTCCATATTTTTACAAAATTTCCATGATTTTTTCTTTCGAAATTGCGCCAATTCGTAAAAATTTGATTTCTTTTTCAGAAATATCGACAATTGTAGAGGCCGTTTTTCCAATACCATTATCATCTTGGATTCCATATAAATATTCTTCTGTATTTTTGGCCATTTTAGCGGGGTTTGGATTGTTTTTGTCTTGTTGAAATTTAACTTTTAAATTTTCTTCCTCGGTTTTTTCTGCTTCAAAATTTTTCTCGGCCTCGGTATTTTTTTCAAAATTTGTATTAAATTCAAAATTTTCCTCTAAATTCCAAAAATTTGATGCAATTTTTCCGAAACTTTTTTGTACTTTTTCAAATTCCAATTCAGGATTTTGCTGATGTTTATTGGCACTTGGCATTGTCAACGGCTCTCCAAGCTCCGCAATTATGGCCAGTAAAACTGGGTGATTTGGAATACGGATTCCCACAGTTTCGTCAAGATATTGCAATTTGGAATTTTGTTGCTTTTTTGCAACAATTGTAAGGGCGCCAGGCCAAAAATTCTCGGCCAATTTAGCCAAAGTTGGACAAATTTTCACATCCGATTCCAACATTTCCAAACTCGAATAATGTATTGGCAATTTTTTGTCAAGCGGACGATTTTTTAAAGCAAAAACCCGACTGACTGCTTCTTTAGAATAAGCCCGACTTGCTAGGCCATAAAGGGTATCCGAAGGTAAAATTACGCACTGATTTTGCCTCAATTTTTCTAGAATTTTGCTAATTTTTTCCTGAATTTTTTTGTCCACATATTTTTTATACCATTTTTTACAAGCTTTGCCATGGCTTTTGTGAGATTGCTCTAGTTGGCTTTTCTTTGTAGCATAGTTAGGTGTTATATAGGGTTTTGACTGCCATTTTGGCTGTATTTTTGACAAGTTGTGAGCCAATGGAAAAGGTCGATTTTCAGGTGAAAAATGTCCAAGGAGTGAATTCTGGGAAGGTAAAATCGATTTTGGAAAATTTTGCCCGGGCGAAATCGGAAAATATGGCAGAAATTGAATATGAAATTTTGAATTTGCCGATGGTTTTTGACCAATTTGGCAACAATAAGTTTCAAAATTTGCTAATTTCTATTACGGTTAAATCTGGCCAGGAAAGTGTCAGCGAGGTTATGAATTACAGGTTTTTGAGCTTTGATGATTGGAAATATGATGAAGTTTTGTACGAGGCAATTGCGCGTAAAATTGTGGCTATGGAAATGATAATATTGGCCAAAAATGGGCAGAAAGTGCGGGAATAATGGCGAAAAAATTGGTTGATTATTTGGATTTTTCGGCTCAAAAAGAGAGATGTATTTGGCTTTTTGGGAAAAATGATCCTAATATTGATGTTCTTTGGGCGGCTTCGAGTTTTGAGTTTTCTAACCAGATTGAGGCCGTGGAAAATATCGCACTTTTTGAGTCTAGAGATTATAAATGTATTTTTCGCCCGGAATTTGGCGGGTTTTTGAAGGTTTCTGACCGGAAAAATTGGACTTCAAAATTGTTAATAAAAGGTACGGATGATGCAAAATTGCCACAATCTGATGATTTAGTCCTAGATTTTGAAAGTAAATTTTCTTTGCAAGATTTGTTACGTAATTTTGCCGCCGTTTATGGGCTGGATTTTTCGCCTGATCAGTGGAAATTTATAGAAAAAAATGCTAAAGATTTGAAAGATTTGGCCGTTTTTGGCATTCTACAATCGGCTGAAATTGGCCTCGAAGATTGGGATTCTTTTACTCAAGGGGTCCCGGCAAGTTGGTACGCTCGTTTTAAGTCGAATTTGCTACTTCAGGACGCGATTGTGACGGGAAATCCTATTCCGATTTTGCAGTATTTTGTGCGGGCGGATTTTAACCCGGTTCGAAAGGGAATTTCCCAATTTTTGCTGGCTACAATCAAAAATGGCGATTTGGTTTGGGAGCAAAACGGAATTTGGCACGATTTTGTCAGACGAGTTTATGGGTAAAATTTGCTGATTTGTCAAACTCTATTGACTAAAATTAAAAAAAACTGTATTCTAAGGAAGTAATTATAGGGAGGGTATAATTATGACTAAACAGTTTCTAGATTTTTCTGAACGGATTTCGCACATTCGTGAAGATGAAACAGACTTGTCTTTGAAAACAAAAAAAGCGTCTATAATCGGCCAAAATAGCGGGTTTCAGACAGAAGATGAAAATAAATTAACAGAAAATGAATTTGAAAATATTGAAATTTCTTGTCCTGAATTTAACCAAAATTGCCAGGGTGGAAAACTTAATAATAGTTGCCAGGAAGTGGAAAATTTTCAGAAAGAATACGATGAAGCGATGACATTTTACGATCAACTTATCCAAGCGGTCGAGCCAATTGGTGATTTTTCTGAAGTTGCGGAAGAAATTGAGAAAAATGGGAAAATTTTGGACGAAAAATATGATATGAAAAATTTGGCTAGAATGAATTTTTGCTCAGAAAATTGTCTTGAAATGAAAGATTACGGTTCTAATTCGAATAGAAATTCAGAAATTGGTACGTTTCGTTTGGAAAGCTCGGGTGAAGATCCATTTCCGTTGGATGATTTGTTAACGACTTTGGTTGGTAGTAAAAATCCGCAAAAATTGGGGTTTTCTATGGAAATTAATCATAAACATGTTGAAAAAAATCGAGTCCAAATTTTGGAAGAATTGGAAAAATTACATAAAAAATTGCTAGATGAAAATGTGGATTTGAATGATGATGAGATTTGGATTAGGGAGGAGGAATGGGGTAATGTTTTGCGAGTTGAGAATGTTTTGGAATCTCGTATGATTTTGTGTGAAATGAGAAAATACAAAAATTATTTAAATTTGCGAAAAAAAATTATTTTTGAAGATAAATTTGCTTTGGAAAACGAAAAAATTAACGATTTACAACTTTGTGATTTATGTTTTTCTTGCGAAAATTTGTCGTCTACAAAAGATTAAAGAAAATTTGGGGAGATTTTAGGGGGAGAAAAAAATATGACGTAAATTTTTTTGATTTCAAGTGTTTTTCCTGCCTTTTTTGCGGGATTTATAATGAATTTGTGGAGTTTTGATTACGGGGAGGTGATAGTATAATACAAATTTAAGTCGTATTTTGTGGCAAAATTTGAAAATTAATTTAAAATTTTTTTGAGATTTTTTGCGCAAGATTTTGCATGTTTTTTGATTAGCACTTATAATTGTGATTTTCCGAAAAATTATATCAAAAAATTGCTTGACTGTTTGTAAAAATGAAGGTGTTTATTTTGTTATTTCCTTTTGGAGAAAAATTTTGTATTTTTTAGGAATTTTTGAAAAATATTAAAATTTTTGCTTTACTATACGTTTATAAAAAAAATATGAATTTTTGGGCCTTAATATAGGGAGTTATGGCCTTTTTTTTGTGAAAATTATTGAAATATTTTTGGAATTTTTTCTGAACATAATTTTGTAATTTTTACTAATAATGGGGGGGTATGATAAATTTTTGTACATTTGAAATTAATATTAAGATATTTTTTAAGAATTGTAAGTTTTTTGACAAAATCCATGTAAATTTTTTGGATTCTTCATGAATTTTTATAATGTAAAATTTTATTTTGGACCGAAAATTTTGTTTTCTATGGCGATTTTTGTAAAATTGAAAAATTTTAACAATTCAGATTCTTTTCCAGATTTTCCGAAGGTTTGAATGTTGTGAATTTTAGCATTGTGGAAAAAATAATTCCATATTTTTGCGGAACTAGCTTCTACAATATCTATCGGTTTTGTTTGGTCGATTTTTAACTCTGAAATTTCATTTTCGGATAAAATTGGTAAACTAATGACGCATTTTCTGGTGTTTTGAAGAGTTTTTTCCGAATTTGGATTGTAATTATTTTCAAATTTTTCTTGATTTTGGGAATCGGTACAATTTTGTATTTTTGTGCAATTATGGGGCGAATATGGGTTAGTCAAAATTGGAATAGTTAAATTTTCAGTGATTTTGTCATTTTTTAGATTTTTAAAATCGGTTGCAAATTTTGTTTCATTATTTTGGCTATTTTGGCTGATTTCGAGAGCTAATTCTACTTCACTTCCGCTTGCAATTATATAGCCATTTTGATAATTTTCTGGATAAAAAATAAAATCCGCTGGCGAAAAAACGAAATTTTTGTGAATTGTTTTGAGATTTTGCCTGGAAAAAACGAGCAAACTTGGGCCGTCGTGGGAAATTGCTTTTTGGTAACAATATTCTGTTTCGAAACCATCGGCGGGGCGGGCTACTAATAGATTTGGCATACACCTAAAGGAGTCTAAGTGCTCGATTGGTTGATGGGTTGGTCCGTCTTCTCCTACGCAAATGGAATCGTGAGTTGCTATCATTATTAGCGGGGTTTTCATGATTGCTGCGAGTCGGACTGCCGGTCTTGCATAGTCGTAAAAGGTTAAAAATGTACTTGAAATTGCCCGAAGTCCGCCGTGGAGAGTGATTCCACCTGTCATTGCTACCATCCCGTTTTCGCGAATTCCGCAGGGTAATAGGTTTCCAGAATAGTCTTTGGCAGAGATGTTTTTGCCTGATTTTGGGGCGGAATAACAAGAGCTGGCCAAGTCTGCGGAAGCGATTATTAAGTTGTCGTTTTCGGTTAATAAAGTTTCCAAAATTGTTAATGAATGTTTTCTAGTAGCGTAATCTGGTCTCAGTTTTTCGGCCAAAGAGGCGGATTTTGTGAGTTTTAGTTCGGATGAGTAGTTAATTTTTAGACCATTTGACAAATTTGTGATTTTTTCTTCGGAATATTTAAATTTGGAATCCCAGGTCAATTTTTTCTGGCGAATTTGTTGCTTGATATTTTCAAACTCGGCCAAAAATGCTGAAAAATCGACTTGTAATTTTTCTTCCAATTTAGCCAAAAATTCTGGCCCCAGTGGCGCGCCGTGGACTTTTGATGAGTTTTCCATTTCAGAATGACGTCCAATTTTGGTACGTACACTGATTAGTGTTGGTTTTTCGGCCATTTTAGCCACTTTTATAGCGTTTTCCACTTCCTCGATATTGTGTCCATCACATTCCAAAAACTCCCAATTTGCGGCCAAAAATCTGGTTTTCATATCTTCATTACGGCTCAAATTGGTCGGACCGTCGATTGTAATTTCGTTATTATCCCAAAGGGCGACGATTTTTTGCAGTTTATATTGTCCAGCCAAGGCCGCAGCTTCATAGGAAACGCCCTCCATAAGATCCCCATCTGAGCAAATTACGAAAGTATGATGGTCAATTGCGTCCGTTTTTGTGTTCAAAATCCTTTCAGCCAAAGCCATTCCGATTGCCCAAGAAAACCCCATACCAAGCGGGCCGGTGGAAATATCAATTCCCGTCCCAATCTCGGGATGTCCTGGCGTTTTGCTGTCTATTTGTCGAAAATTATCGAGATCCGATTTTGTCAAAATTCCAAGTCCGAAAAGTACACTATACCAAAGCGCGCTTCCATGGCCGCAAGAAAGGACGATTCTATCGCGATTGATCCAATTTGGGTCGTACGGATCGAAGCTGATTTGGTATAAAAGGGCGGTCATGGCATCAGCAAAGCCAAGTGGCATTCCAGGATGACCAGAGTTGGCTTTTTCGACCATTTTAGCTGATAAAATTCGGAGTCCGTTGGCTATATTTTGTTTGGAATTTTTCATGATTTATTGTAGCTTGATATTTTTGCGCGCTCAAGTGGCCGTTTTTTTAGGGGAATTTTTTGCCTATTTTTAACTATTTTAGTTTGCTTTTTTCCCAATTTTTATGTACCATTTTTGGTATGATTTTTTATGGCGATTTTTTGAAATTTGTAGATGATTTTTTTGCAAGAAATCTTGAAAAAAGCGGCCAAAACACTGTGAATTATGAAAATCAAGATGAAATTTTGGAAAATATTTTAGAAAATGGAAAAATTTTAAAAATTGACTCAAAAAATGTTGAAAATAGTAAAAAAAAATTTGGCCAAAATGATGAATTTTATGAAAAAAAATCTGTGAATTTTTTTGAAACTGATACGAAAAATGCAAGTAAAAAAATTTATGAAATTTGTCGAAAAAATAATGTTAAAATTTTGTCTAAAACCGGCCAAAATAGCGGGAATTACGAGCTTCCGGATGCTGAAGAATTTGTTTTGATTACTAGGCATTTTCCTTGTATAACTTTGGGGAAAAATTCCACGGAAAATGAGGTTTTTGGGGCAGAAAATTTGCCGATTTTCCATTCGAATAGAGGCGGAGGGGCGACTTATCACGATCCTGGGCAGTTGATTTTGTATCCGTTTTTGAATTTGAAAAAGCATGGATTTTCGATTGAAAGTTACATAAAATTTTTGCAAAAATGGGGAACGGATGCTTTGGAAAAATGTGGAATTAATGGCGTTTTTGGCGGGGTACAGCCTGGTCTTTGGATGGAGGACAAAAAAAATGAAGAAAATTTTAGCGAATTTTTTGATTGGAAAATTGGTCAGCGTAAAAAAATCGCTTTTATTGGTTTAAAAGTTCAAAAATATTGGGTTTCTCACGGAATTTCGTTCAATTTACGCGATTGTGAAGTTGAAAAATTTTCTCACATAATTCCTTGTAAAAGTTTTGAAAAAATAGGGAAATGTGAAATCGGTTTTGATGAGTTTTTGGCTTCTATGATCTCGGAAAATCCGCTAAAATTGCCGATTTTTGTTTTGTAATTTTGTTTTTTTCGCTAAGGAAAATTATTCCCATTCCAAGGCAAAAAGTTGTCGAAAATTCAATTTTTTCCGATTCCGAAATTTTCAGCGGTGGGTAAACTCGGAGAGATAAAAAAAATTTATTATTACCGAAAAAATCCCCCATTTCCATTGTCAACATTGTCAAAAGCCCGAAACCGATTTTGTGCTCCAAATTTTCTGTCAAATTTTCGCCAGATTTTTTTTGTACATAATTTTTTATTCCGAAAAATCGCAGACAAGGGGCGCAAATCAAGTTAAAATCTTTGTTAATTTTATAGTCAAAATGCGGGCCAAACATGAAATCATAACTCGGCGTAAAAAGTATTAAGTTTGTCAATTTTGGATTTTTTTCGCGCTCTTCTTCTAAAATTTTTTTGTACTCATTTGTTTTAGAAGAAAATTCGACCCAATTTGACGGTAAAAAAATTGTCATTCCTAGCCGAAAATTTTCGCTCGGTTTCCAAAAAGTTGGCTGAAGTGCGACTTGAAAATCAAAGTCATTAACTCGTCCTTTTGCCGCATTTTCACTAATAATTCGATTTTTTTCCACGTCCGTTTTTGAATATGCCTTCACCCCAAGAAATACAGCAAAATCGATGGCAAAATCAGAAGGTTTTTGCTCAATCTCAGTTTCGTTAACTTTTTCACTTGAAGCCGAATAACAAGCAAAACTCCCTAAAATAGCCAAAATTCTCGAAAAATGTTTCATTCTTTTATTTTATAACTTTGATAAAAAATCGGCAATTGTTTTTTTTGATGCGAAAATTCGATAAAAATTCCAAGTAGTTTTTTAAGGCAAATTTTGTCAAAATTTATCAAATTTCTTTAGGAAACTTCTGAAAAATCTGGGAAAATCGTTTTTCGGCAAAAATTTTTCTTCGGCCAAAATCGTTCGAAATTTCATGTAAAAATCTGCAAAAATCTAAATATAATTTTTAAAAATTTCTACCCATTCTAGAATTAACTTTTTTGGATCGCAGTCGATTTTTGTCGTAGGTTGGCTCGTTTTTGGCGATTTTTTTGTGTTAATTCCAATTCCAATACACATAATTTCGGCCCCGGATTGGTCGTTTTCAATTTCGCACAAAATTCCTCCGCATTTTTTTTTGTCCAGCATCAAATCGTTTGGAAATTTTATTTCTATTTCAATTTTTGTCAAGTTTTTTATAGCTTTTTTCATGATTTCTGCGGCGAAAATCGAAATTGGTTCTGCATTTTTTGGCAGCGTTTTCTTTGAAATACAAAAAGTTGCATACAAATTTCCACTCGGACTTTTCCATAAGTGTCCGTTCGTGCCATCCCCGCCATTTTGGCGCCTTGCAGTGACCAAAATCGGCTCTTTTATGACGAAATTTTTGATAATTTTTTTTGCAAAATTTTGGGTAGAATCCACACTTTCCAAGTCGTGCCAAATCAATCGCATATAACATCTTAATATCAGGGTTTTTTTTTAACAAGTTTGATGCTACAATGATCGTAATATGGTAGTTTTTGTACGGGATAATCACATTGAACAAGCTAATAAAATTTTGAAAAGAAAGATGCAAAGAGCTGGGGTTTATAAGGAAATGCGTTTTCGTAAACATTATGAAAAACCTTCTGAAATAAATGCTAGAAAAGCCGCGGAAAAGGAAAAGAAAATTGTAAAATTTCTCAAAAAGCGGATGGAAAAAGAAGGGTATTAATTTTCGAATTTTTGGTTGGTATTATGTTTTTTTTGTGTTTTTTAGCGGGTTTTTGGGGGCTAGGCGCGCAGGCTGCGGATAGTACTAAGTCTTCTAGCGAAGTGGATTCGTCTGTGATTGTGGTCGGGTCTGGGTCTGTAATTATAAAGTCAGATATTGATAAAAAAATGGAAAAATCCTCGGAAAATGGAGTAAAAATTACAGAAGATGAAGCGATTCGTCAGTCTATTTATGCTCGCTCTTTTGCCCTGGTTTTGAAATTTAGCGGTATGGCGAACGGGGTTAAGGTTGATCCTCGTCTGGATGGTTTTGCTTCCGATGAGATGCTGGTTTCCCAATATTTTGAGCAAGTTAGGGATAATGTTGGTTCCAGCGATGATGAGGTTGCCGCTAGGAAGAAGATGTACGAGCAAGCTGGGGTTAGTCTGAAACAGCGTTTGGTGGTTCCTTTTAGGTGTGTTTTTGTGCCTAAAAAGGTCGCGGACAAGGTTTTTGTTAATACTTCGTTAACTTTTGATAAGTTGGTCGATTCTTTGGCGGGTTTGGAATTTCGAGTTTTTAACGGCGTTTTTGGTTCGAATTCTCGTCTTGAGGCTGAAAAAATTATTGGTACAAACGGAAAAATGATCCAAGTTATAGGTAATTTTGGGACTTTTGTGTACTTTTTTGAGCCTGCGATTGTGGCTGATTTTGATGACGAAATGATCCGGGACGAAATTTCTGGGGAGAAGGTTCGGGCGCATTTGAACGCTTTGACCGAGATTTTCCCTGTAATAGTTAATATTTCTTAAAATTTTTACAATTTGGAATATTACCAAATTATTAATCAAAATTTATACTTTTTTTAACTTTTTATATATATAATTCGAAATTTTCAGGGATTTTAAAAAAACGCCCATTTTTAGCCAAATTTCTTAATGTAATTTTGGCAACTTTTATGCAAATTTTTATATTTTTTATTGTAAGTTTTTTTTAGAGTTTCGTTTTTTTGGCCATTTTCCTAGGGTTTTTGTGTATTTTCCTCCTCTTCCTTTTTAGTTGAAAATTTTATAAGATTATATGGAAGAATTTAAGGAAGGAAAAAAAATGAAATCAAAAATAGTTTTGTTAACATTGTTATTTGCTAGTGGCATGAATGCTGCTTCTCCAAGTGTCACGATCGGCGTAGCTGGTGGTTATACATATGGTGGTATAAGTAAAATTCAATTAGCTGGTGAAGAGAAAAAAGAAAGCAAAAAAGATTCAAAGAAAGAAGATTCAAAGAAAGAGGATTCAAAGAAGGAAGACAAAGATGAAAAGCAAATTGGAAAAAATGCTTTTGATTTGAACGCTGACGTAATGGTCACAATGTCCAAAGGAAGCTTCTTCTATGGTTTGAACGCAGGTTACATGCATAACTTCTCCGAATACGGAATTGAAAAGAAGGGTGCAGAAGCAAAAGCTGATGATTCCAAGAAAGCTGACGACAAGTCTGACAAGAAAGAAGATGACAAAGCAGTAACCTCTGGTACTTCAGCAAAAGATCTTGCTAAAAAGTGGGAAGCATTGGAAGAAAAAAAAACAGATGAAGCAAATGAGTTTGGTCCTGAATTGATGCAAGTTCAAGCTGAAAAGATTAAGCTTTTTAATCACTTGAAAGTTGTATATACAGATGCTTATGCGTCTGGTGAAATGTCAGTTAATTCTGCAGCTTTTAATCCTCTTGTACAAGGTGTTGCTCCTCAGAAACATGAATCATCTTTAGTAGAGAAGTTAAGTAAAGGTATATTTTTCGATAATACTGGCTTTGTAGTAAGTAAGAAGAGTGGTTTTGGTATTAGTGAAAGTGATATTTCCGATTATGTTGGAAGAGGTCCTGCAAACGTTACTTTATTAAGTCAAGCTGATTTGAACAATTTAGGTTTAAGTGTGAATTTAAATGTTGCAGCAGAAGTTAAAGGGGGTATTAGAGGTCAAGCAGATTTTCAGCTTCGTCATAAAATAGCTACTTTGTGTTCTCAAGGGGCTACTTACGGTGCATTTACTATGATTTCTGAAGACATCAAAAAAGAAATGCTTGACTTGATTTCGGAAGAAAAGAAAGCTTCTAGTAATGGTGTGGAAGCACCTACCGTTTTAGCAAATGTTGCTTTAATTAAAGCTGCTTTTAAAGAGATATCTGATATTGAAAAGAAACGTAGAAAAGATGATGCTCCTCGCTTGACTGCTCAATATGACAGAGAAGTTGCTAAAGCTAAGAAGTTCGTTCAAGCAACGCTTGAGACTTTAAATGCTGGGATTGACGATAATTCTTCTGAATTCTTGAAGGGTTTTGTATCTGATTTGAAGAAAGATGTCGATGCTATGAATGGTAAGACTTCTGATGAAAAAGAAGCTGAAAAGAAGGCTGCAGCTGCTAAAGGCGAAGCAAAAACCATCAAAGCTAAAGGTTCTAACGCTTTCTACGTAGGTGGAGTTGCTGGTTATAAGATCAATGACAAATTAGCTGTTGGTCTAGCTTTGGATTACATCTGCTCTTCGGTTTCTGTCGAAAAAGTAGAAGGTATGGAAGAGAACTATAGCGCTATGCACCATGGTTTCATGCCAGGACTTTTTGTAACTTATGCAATTGCTAACGGAATTTCTGTAAAGGCTTCTGCTGGTTATGCGATAATGTTCGAAAAAGGTGAAAAGAAAGTTGATGATTCTAAGAAAGCTGATGATAATAAGACAAATGAAAAGAAATCTGCTTTGGTAGAATTGGACAACATGCTTGTAATCAATGCTGGTTGTGCATTTACAGTAATATAAACCTTTTCTATTAGGAAACTATTAGGAAATTCGTTTTTCTGGCTGGTCCATTCTTTGGGCCAGTTTTTTTTATATAATGTGGAAAAAATATTTTAGTAAAAAAGTATATAAAATTTTCAAAATATTTCGAATTGTTTTTGCCAATTTTTGTAAAAAAAAAGCAATAAAAAAGCAAAATTAATTTCCCCCAAATTTTTATTGTTGTATTTTTGCTATTCGATGTAAAACTTGCTATTCAACGTAAATGTTGCTACTCAATGTAAAATTTGCTATTCAACGTGAAAATTTCTAACCAATGAAACTTGCTATTTAACCTAAAACTTGCTACTAAATGTGCAAATTTCATGTAAAATCCAAGATTTTGGTCATTGTACCATTAAATAACTTTTAGCCAAGAAAGTGATCCGAAAAATTGTCCAAATTTTTAATTTTTGTTGATTTTTTTGTGAATTTTGAGCCGATTTTTTATGAGTTTTTAAAATTTAAAGAAGTTTGAAAATCGAAAAAGTTTGAAAAGTTAAAAGAATGTTAAAATCACAAAAATTGATCACAAAACACAAAAAATTGGTTACAAAATGTTATAAAATCACAAAAAGTTAATCAATGTTAACGGTTGTGAGAATTTGTACTTAAAAAAAATAGTTTTTTTTGAAATTACATGGAAATTTTTGCTCAAACTTTGCTTGTTTTTTAAGGCCCCTAATTTTTATTATTTTCCCCGCGATTTTTTGCAATTTTTGTTTTGATTTCGGATTTTTTTGCAATTTTACTAATTTTTCCCCTCCAAACAATACAAAAAAAGTCAGGAGCTTTGGAAAAATTATGTATGTTTTTTGGATTTGTTGTGATTTGAGTCTGATTTTGATAGTATTAATTCGTAATGAATAAATTTAAGTTTTTGTTTTTTATACCTTTTTTGGGATGCAATTTTTCTGAAGCTAGTAAATTGGGTATTGCTGTTAACTCTTTTATCGGACTTGGTAAAAGTGGTCTGAAATTTGACCGGAAATGTTTGAAAATAGTAAGATCTCAGGGTGATATTGAGGAAGACGATGATGATAAGAAAGGGGAGGGGGATTATAAGGATTTTTCGGCGGTTTCCTTCCTGTTTGGGGGGCAAGCGGATTTTGAATGTTTGCAAAATGATTGGTTTTTTGGAATGGAATTTGGTTCAATTTTCAATGTAGCAAAATACGGCCTTGAAGGGACTTCTTCGATTACACTTGCCAAAAAGTACCAAGATAAACTAAAGGCTTTTTCATTGTTAGCTAAAAATTTAGACGATGAAAAGGTCAAGGAATTGGTTGATTTATATGAGCAAGAAAAAATTTTGAATAAAAAATTGGATAAAATTTTCAAAGAAGATACTTCAAATTTGTCCGAATTTGACAAAATTATATTTGAACCTGAGTACAAAGAGATCGAAGTGGACAAATTGTCAAAAGAATTAAGAAAAGAATACGACGATTTTGTATTGAAAAAACGGAAAGTGATTGGTTTTAGCTCTTATAAAGCTTGTAAAAGTTTGAATGATAAAATTAATAAATTATCTCCGGAAGAGCTAAATAAGGTTCATAAGAAGAAATATGTAGTTCAAAATAACCGTGGGCCGATTTTTTATTGTGGTCCAAATGTTGGTTGGATCGTTAATGAAAAGTTAAAATTTGCAATTTCTTTGGATTTTGTTTGGCATAATATCGCAATAGAACCTTTAGGAATTCCAAACATAGAGACTTTTGACAAGACTTTTCACGGTTTGATGTATAAAATTTCGGCAATTTACAACATAAAAGATCGGGTTTCCGTGGTTTGTTTTGCTGGTTATGTACAGTTTTTTGATGCTACTTACGATGCTCCGAAAAAGAAAAAAGATTCTGAGGATACGGAAAATAGTTTGATTTTACAGCATAAAGATATGATGCTTCTCGGTTTGGGAGTAAATTTCAAGCTAAAATAGCATTTTTGTATGCATTTGTTAAAAAAAAATTAACAAATTGTTGATAGTTTGTTTTCATGAAAAAGTTTTGCAAACATATTTTGGTTTTAGCCCTGTTTTTTGAGGCTAATGCAATTTCTCCTGATTTTAAAGTCAGCGTATTTGGCGGTTTTGTTAAGAATTCTGTGAAAATGAATGATCCTTTTAAGACAAAAGAGAACGAAGATTGGTACGTTGAAAATGAGTCTGTAAAATCTGAGAAGGAATCTGCGGATGAGACTGAAAAGACAGCCGAAAATGGCGGAGAAAAGGTCGAAAATGGTAAAAATCTTGGTAAAAATGAAGAAGTAGAAGCCAAAAAAGATACAAAAACAGATGATGGGTCAAAATCGAAAACGGATTCTGCAGATTCTAAGCCAAAAACTGAGGTGAAAGTTGTAGAAAAGGCGGAGAAAAAACAGGAATCCAGCGAAAATAGCAAGGAAAAAGGAAAACATCACAAAAAACATCATAAAACTGAAGATTCTGCTGTAAAACCTGCTAAAATCGAGCCAGTGAAGGCAGAAAAGCATGTTTTTGAAGAATCTGAGACTCCTGCAGTCGATAGCAAAAATACCCCAGCTGCTGACGAGAAAAAGCTATATAATCCAGTGAAGTTAGAGCGGGACGAAAACGGGCTTATGGCTAAGGAGGATAGTGCCAAAGCGTTCGGTGGTGAGTTCGATATCGAAGTGGTTAAGGATGAGTACTTTCTCGGCCTAGGAATTGGGTTTATTTACGATTTTTCGAATCCGACTTATTCAAGTTTGGTAATTCAGCCAAGTTTTCAGGAATCTATTAACAAATTGAGGAGGGAAGCGGTTGTATTGGACGATAAGATTAGCGAATCTGGCGCGAAGGAAAAGGTCAAATTAGAGGAGAAAAAGGCCGATCTTGAGGATAAAATTGAAGGTTTGCAAAAAAAGAAGGCGAAAAAGTTAAAGGTTAATGGGAAGGTCGATCGGGCGAAGACTTTTGTAAATAAAATTGAAATTCAGAGCGGGATTTTGTGGTATGCTGGGCCGTATATTGGGACATATTTTGGCGACGATTGGGCGGTAAGTTTGGGATTAAATGCGATTTTGCGTAATTCTTGGGCGAAAATACACCAATTTGAAAATGGTCAGGCAGTGGAAAAACAGGTCGATTTTGGATGGAATTTTGGGGTTATGCCGACGGTGAAATTTACTTATTTTCTCAACGATAGAGTTATGATTTTTGCCTCAGCTCATTATGGTAAGTTTTTTAATGTGAAATTAGATGCTGCAAAGTTGCCGATTTTGGGCGATGATGGTCAAAAGGACAAAAAAAACGACGAATCTGATTTAAAAAAGCATTCGGAATTTCATGGACAAAATGATTGGTTTGTTGCAGGTTGTTTAGGCTTGACATTTTTGTTGAACGATTAGTTAAATTTTTGTAAGAATCATTGAAAAATCCTCATTTTTGGCTAATATTTTTATGATTTCGTGGCTGGAAAGTTCTGAATTTGGGATCGTTTTGACAGTTTTTCGGATTTGTCCTAAAACGCGGATTTTTTGTATGATTTCTTGGCCGCAATAGCACCCTTTTTCAGAGGAAATAAATTTGGAAATTTTGCCATATTCTAGAGGGATTTTTGAATTTTCAAAATCGTAAAATTCGGCTATTTCAGCCATAATTCTCATATTTTCGTGTTCGAAATTTAATTTTTTCTCAAGATTTTTTGGCAACGAATTTGTTAAAATAATTTTACCTAAATTTCGCGGATCGTTAAAAACAAATGTCTGCTTGTCAAAAGCACAATCTGTTTCTAAATTTTTCTCAGAATTGAAAAGTTCGTTGACAACCTCGTAAACTCCGCCATTTAGGCCGAAAAAAGTTGAATTTTTTGCTATACTATCAGGGACCATATAAGCGAAAAAACTTTCCACCCTGTCAATTTTTATTTGTTTTCGAAAATCTATTTTTTTCAAATGATTTTGTAATTTTTCAAAAATTTCCGGGAAAGTGGCCAAAAAATAGTGAAATTTTTCTGGGTCGTAATTTTCAAAATTTTCGTCCGAATTTTTTTCAGAAATTTCATCAAATTTTTTACTGGAATTTTCAAAAAACTTCATGTTTTCAGCTAAAATGGCCAAAAAAAAGGCATCGGCAACATACCGTCCGTTATTGTCAAGAAAAAAAATGTACGAAATTGGGCCCGAAATTTTACTAGCGCAAATTGAGTTGAAAATTTTTGATATTTCTTCATTATTTCGGCCATTTAGGCTGATTTTTGCAAGTTGTAATTTTGCCGGCATTTTTATTCCATCTTTTTATTATCGTAATTTGCTTTAATTTGAACAATATGATAAATTTCATATGAGGTAAAAAAATGGCTACACCTAAAAAAAGAAAATCGCTTGAAAGAAGAAGAAGAGCTAGAGCTCAGTCTAAAGTAATTTTGCCTAATATAGTAAAATGTTCGAATTGTGGCAATGTACGTCTTCCTCACCGGATGTGCGAGGCATGTGGATGGTATAAAGGTCGTTGTGTCATTGCTCCAAAAGTAAAATCCGAAGCATAAAGCGGGGGGAATGTGATAAGAGCTAGCGTCGATTTGATGGGAGGCGATTGGGCTCCCGAGGTTATTTTAAAGGCGGCTGCCAATTTTCATGATGTCCATTTCGTTTTTGTGGGCGATGCTTCTGTGAAGGAAAAAATTGCAGAATACGGAATTTCAAATTATAGTTTTGTTGAATCTGGCTATGTTCTACAAGAAGGCAAAAAAGTTTCTAAGCAGGATTTGGAGCGGTCTTCCTTGTATTTTGCGATTAATCAAGTCAAGGAAAAACGGGCTGATTTCGTCATTTCTGGCGGTTCTAGTGGGTATTACTTGCTTTTGTGTAGGCAGTTATTGGGAACTATCGGTTCGATCTCTAGGCCTGCGATTACGGCCACTATTCCTACGCAAAAAGGCGTGGCGATTATGCTTGATCTTGGGGCGAATATAACTTGTTCGGACGATGATTTGGTGAAATTTGCAATTATGGGCGCGTCTTTGGCGCAATTTTGGCTGAATGTACAAGTTCCGAAGGTCGGTTTTATAAATGTAGGCAGTGAGTCGGGGAAAGGACCTGAGTTTGTTCGAAGTGCGGCGGCAAAATTTCAGGCAATTCATCCGGAGTTTTATGGCGGTTTTGCTGAAGGAAATGATACTATGAACGGTGACTTTGATGTTTTGGTTGTCGATGGTTTTGCTGGAAATTGTATGTTGAAATTCGGGGAAGGATTATCTGTTTTGTTCAAGACAATGTTTAAAAATGCATTTAAAAATGGAATTTTGAATAAGATTGCGTTGTTTTTGCTCGGGAATCGTTTGAAGCGGGTTTTCATTGATCCTCGTAGGTATAATGGGGCCATTTTTGCGGGAATTAACGGGTGTGCGATTAAGAGTCATGGCGGTTCGGATGAAGTTGGTTTCAGGTACGCTTTGGAATTTGGTATTAAAATTGCTAAAAATAACGATAATTTGCTCGAAAAAATGTCGGCGGATTTTGAAAAATTAGGTAAAATTTCGCATTTGGAACAGAATTAATAAAAATTTTGAACAAAAACTCTCTTGTAAAATTGTATTTCTTATGTTTTAATAAAAACGAGCCCACTTGGTGGAATGGTAGACACAGCAGACTTAAAATCTGCAGGAGCAATCCGTGCTGGTTCGAGTCCGGTAGTGGGTATGAGGTTTATTTATGAAATCTACGAAATTTCTTTTCATTTTATTAGGTTTGTTTTTGGCTGGCTGTAACGAGCAAGATTTTGCTAAGGACGATGGAAACGTTGATCACAAAGGTCCTGAAGTAAGTGTTTCTGAGATGCTTTTGGAGGATAAAGATCCGTCTGAAAGTAGTTTGCAAAAAAGTTTTATTAAACAATTACAGTTCGATCGGGTTCATTTTGGATTTGATCAATCGGTACTTTCTAAGCAAGATGAGCAGTATTTGTTGAAAGTAGTGGATTATTTGAAAGTTAACTTGGATTTGCGCGTGGAAATTGAAGGAAACTGTGATTCCCGCGGTTCTAAGGACTATAATATAGCTCTCGGCGAGCGTCGGGCGAATGTTGTGGCCAATTTTTTGAAGAAAAACGGGATTGCAGAGCATAGAATTAATGCCGTCAGTTTTGGTTCGAGGGTTTTGGTAGAGGGTGATTCCGAAGAGGCTTATTCTCAAAACAGAGTTGCCATTGTGGTAGTTAAGTAATGTTGAAAAAATTTACCGTTTTTTGCGTTTTTTTCGCGGGCGTTCAGGCTAAATCTGAAGAATCTAGTAAGCTAGAAGAGGCTTTGTCTCTATTGCAAAAAGCTACGATGTTATTGCGCGAAGTTGAGGCGAATTTGGATCAAGTTCAGCTTACGGATGATGATTATAAAAGGGCGGTTGAGCTTGTCAAAGAGGGAAAATACGAAATTGCTCGTAAGATTTTGGTCCCGTTTTCTAAGGGAAATTCGGAGAAATCTTTGCAATCGATGTTTTGGATTGGGTATTGTTTTATGTGCGAAAAAGCTCACGAAAAAGCCATTTTTGCGTTTGTCAGTTTTCTAAATAGGTCGGCGGATTTTCCTTCTATGAGTAATCTTTTGACGGAAATGAAAAAAAATGCTAACAAAAATTTGGTGAAATGTTTCGAAAAATTGGGGCGTCCAGCCGATGCGATTGCGATTTTGAAACGTATGGAGACTGAATTTCCTGATCTGAAAGATTATATAGCTGCAGAATTAGCTCGTTTAGAGTAGTTTTTAATTGATTTTAGTGTGTTTGTATAATTCAATGTAGGGTGGTATGGTGATAAAAACACATTGAACGTGCTGGGCTATTTCGTGTGTTTAAATGGCGTTTTTGATTTGTTTTTGCAATGAATTTTTGTAGTATGTTTAAATTTTGTTGAGAAAATCCGAATTATAAAATTCATCTTAAAATTTGCTTGTTTTGGTCATTTTTATTTGGTTTTTGTTGGTAAAAGAAATAAGCATGTACCTCCCTAGTGTAAACAAAATATTGGTATTGAAAACCTTTGTTCTCACTCTCAAATAGTATGTATTTTTAAAATAATGTACCCCCCTATACGCTCTTTCACTAGTATCATCTGGTACTCTTAAAACCACTTTAAACTTGTCGTTCTCGCTCTCAAATAGCATGTGTTTTTAAAATAACGTACCTCCCTACACACTCTTTCAGTAGCATCATCTAGCACTCTTAAAACCGCTTTAAAACACTCATTTTTTATCAATAATTTTTTTGTGGATGTTTTGCAATTCTTCAGTGGAATGTTGTATATAAATTTTGGTAGTTTCCAAGCTAGAATGGCCAAGAAGAGTCTGAATTGTTCGTAAATTACATCCAGATTTGAGCAAATGAGTCGCACACGCGTGTCGGAGTTTGTGCGGGTTTAGCGGCGGAAGATTTTCCTTGGTACAAATGGTCCGAAAATCCCTGGCTACGCTGCTGGCATGTTGCTTTTTGAGTTGATTACTTGCGAAAATATGTCCATCAATGCGATCCCAATCGAAATTTGCCGTTTCTGATTCAATTTGAGCCTTATACAGCATCAATTCTTCGAAAGCCTGAGGGAGTAGTGGGGTGAAGCGAATCTTACCTCCCTTGCCCAAAATTTTGAGATATTTTTGCCCCTTTTGCCCCTTTTGAATGTCAGTCCAACGCAGGCCCAAAGCCTCGTTAATACGTAAACCCGCGGAGTAAAGCAAGGTAATAATGGCCTTATTTCGCTGATCTTTCCAGTTTTTTGGGTAAATTTGGATGAATTTTTCGACGGTTTCTAGCTCGATATTTGGGAAACTTTTTTTCGGCGCTTTTGGATAGGTAATTTTGTTAAAAGAAATTTCGATTCCATCTTTTGCCTTGAATTTTGCCCATTTACGCCAACTTGCTATCATTCGTTCCTGAGTTTTTACGCTTTTCTCGGCCATTTGCGCCAAAAATGCACGGTAATCATTTATATCTAATTCTATGATTTCTTCCAAACTAATCTGCGAATCCGCGCCAAAAAATTGCAGACTTTGATAGAGATCCGTCAGGTAACTTTTCACCGTATTATCGCTTAGATTTTTATATTTTAACCATTTTGCAAACGCTTCTAAATCCGCATATAAACACGGTTTTGCGTACTTTTTCAATTTTTCAAGAATTAACGTCATGTTGTCTTTACCATTATTGTATAGTATAATTTGGCTTGAAAGGAAAGGATTTCTATGAGTGGAAATGTTTACGTGGATAAAGGCTTGCGGGCGTATTTTGTCAATATTTACCAGTATATAGGCCTGAATTTGGCGCTTTCTGGGGCGGTGGCGTTTTTTGTTTCTACAAATGCTACTTTGTTTCATATAATTGTCGGTTCCCCGCTGTTTTATGTGGTTATGTTTGCGCCCATTGGTATAGCTTGGTATATGGGCTCTAGGATGAATGAGATGTCTGTTGGTAGGATGCAGGTGTTGTTCTGGATTTATGGCGCGCTTATCGGGGCTTCGTTGAGTACGATTTTTGTGGTTTACACTTCGGAAAGTATTTTTAAGTGTTTTTTCATGGCGGCGGCGATTTTTTGCGCGGCTTCTATTTATGGAAAGGTAACTTCGCGAGATCTTTCTTCGCTGAGTTCGACTCTTATGATTGCAGTTATGGGGATTTTTGCGGTTTCTATCGTGAATTTTTTTATGCATAGTGATTTTTTACAATACCTTCTTTCTTGGGCTGTGATTGCTGTCTTTTCGGCTTATATCGCCTTTGATATGCAGCAATTGATGGCAATTTACTTCACAAAACAGTCGTCGGAGGCCATTGAAAAGATCTCGATTATGGGAGCTTTGCACCTTTTCATAGCCGTAATTAACATTTTTATCGCGCTTTTACAGTTGTTTGGCGATCGGAAGAGGCGTTAGTCCAAAATGGCGTTTTTGGTCGCTTTTGAGCCTGAAATCCCGCATAATGTAGGTTCTATGGTTCGTTTAAGTGTATGTTTTGGCCAGAAGTTGGCTCTTATACGGCCGTTCGGGTTTGTTTGGGATGATCAAAAGTTGAAGCGGTCTGCTATGGACTATTTTCAGGATTGTGAATTGTATTTTTTCGATTCTTTTGAGGAGTTTGCTCGGTGGCATTCTGGGCGGATTATCGGGACGGCTATTGGGTTTGGCAATGATTATTTCGATTTTGAATTTCGTGAAAATGATGCGATTTTGCTTGGAAAAGAGAGCGTTGGTTTGCCTGAAAAGTTGTACGATCATTTGGATGCGACAGTGACAATTCCAATTTCTGCTCGGTCTTTGAACTTGTCCACGGCTGGGGCGATTTTGTTGGCGCATTCAAATATTAAGAAAAATTGAAAAATTGTTGAAAAAATTTAAAAGTTAACAAAACAAATGAAAAAATTCGGAAAATCGTGAAAATTTTTACCATAAAATCAGCAAAAACATAAAATTTTGTGTGAAAAATATCAAAAAATGGTCAATTTATTAGGGGGATTTTTGAAAGGTCGACAAAAATTTACGATCCCATAGCGATTTTATCTTCAGCCTGATTTTGTTCTGGATTGACAAGCATATAACCGCGTCCCCAGATGGTTTCGATATAATTATGGTTAGTTCCGATGGCATCCTGAAGCTTTTTCCGCAACTTACAAATGAAAACGTCGACAATTTTTTGAGCCGGTTCTTCAGAAGTTTCATCGTATAAGTGAGTCAAAAACGCCTCTTTGCTTAGTGTATGTCCGCGTTTTAGCATCAATAATTCCAAAATTGCATATTCTTTACTAGTGAGTTTTAGCGGAATTCCGTCGATTTTGACCGTTTTTGTCTGTAAGTTAATGGTAATTCTACCCAAAGTGATCTTTGAATCCGCATATCCCATTGCGCGGCGTACAACTGCATGCAATCTTGCAATCAATTCCTTATTATTGCATGGTTTTTCCAAATAGTCATCAGCTCCGGCGCTCAATCCGCGTACTTTTTCTGCAATACCATCGAGTGCTGATAGAATAATGATCGGAGTGTGGTTTTTGGTCGAACGTAGGCGGCGCAAAAGTTCCATTCCTTCCATATCTGGCAGCATTAAGTCAAGCAAAATCCCGTCATACTGGTAAAGCTTGATCATTTGGATCGCATCTTCTCCTGTTTCAGTAGTATCGCACGTGAACCCCTCGGCTCGCAGAGCATTAACAATAACGTTGGACGTATTTTTATCATCCTCAATTAATAATATCCTCATATTTTATTTTCCCCTCTTTATTATAAGTTAATCTTTTTTTTGTGTTCAATAAAGACCTTTTTATCAGTAGACACCATTTTGGTTAATATTTTGTAAAAATTGTTAATGAATTTTGATTTTTTGTTTCAAATTTTAACGTTTTGTACTTTTTGTTAAAGAATTTTTAATAGTGGTTCCAATTTTTTGTACTTTTTTTCTGTTTCGTGGTTGGAAAATTCTATTTCGGAGTCGTTTTTGATAGTTTCAAAGTTTTCTACTGAAAGATTGGACAAAATTTTGTCGGCTGGATTTAGGAAGTTGGCGGTTGGTAAGATTGAACGGAAAATGGCGCTTGCAAGTGGGAAGTGGGTACAAGCGAAGACGATTGTGGCTTTTTTGGCGGTTTTTTCAGCATTTTTTTCTTGGATTTTTTCTAATTTTTCGAGCAAAAATTTTTTCAATTCGGAAATTTTTTCAAAATCGATTTTTTGGGACGAATTTTCATTGTTTTCGGCCATTTTAGCGGGATTTGGTGAAAAAGTTTGATGATTAATATAATTTGACTTGTTGTCCATTAAATTTTTGTCACCAAAATACGAAATTGTTTCGAAATCGGCCATTTTAGCCGAATTTTCGATGAATTGTACAAGATTTTGCAAAGCAATTATATGAGAATTTCTAAAATTTGCGTCGTTTTTCAAGGTTTTCGCGGTTAATTCTGTACAACAATAGATCAATTCAGGGCCAATTTCACGCTCAATTTTATCTAAAATTTCATATAAATCTATGAGTTTTAGCGTTTTGTATTGGGTTTGAAAGTGCTTGTGGGAAATTACTGAAGCTGTATTACACGCTATTATGGCCGTTTTTGCGCCGGAATTGATGAAATTTTCGTAATTTTTTTGCAAAATTTTGACCAATTCTTCCTCTGTTTTAGATCCATATGGGAAGTTTTGAGTGTCGGCATGATATAAAACCCGCAATTTTGGCCATTTTTGTTTGATTTTGTATAAAATTTCGAATCCGCCAACTCCAGAATCTAAAATTGCTAACATTTGTGTTTTTAATCCTTGTAAACTCCGCTAAAATGGCCGTGAAAATTGGGTTGCATCTTAAGCTCTTTGTACGAATTCTATGCCTTTTTCTCCGTAAGGATTGACTACGATTTTGTCGCCAGCTTCGATATAAGGAGGAACTCCGATTTTGACATTGGATTTTATGATTGCGTTTTTATACGAAGATGCCGCAGTTTGGCCCTTTACAACAGGATCCGCTTCGTCTATTTTGACAGTTATTGAAGTTGGCAAAATTACATCTATAATTTTTTCGTCGGCATATTCTACCATAAATTCTATGTTTTCGTCGGCGAAAATGTTAAGCAATTCCATGGTTTTTGCGGGCACTTGATCGGCGGTAATTTCCACAGCTTCGTAAGTTTGACTGTTTGTAAAAACCAAAATATCCTTTTCCTTATACGAAAACTGGCAGCTCCGGCGTTCGACCAAGACGTTGTCGATGTTATCGCTGGACGAGAAGCGGTGTTCTAGCTTGATTCCGTCGATAGACTTCAAAGTTGCTTGTATGAAAGCGCCGCCTTTGCCCGGTTTTACGTGCATTTTGTCGATGACTTTCCAAATTTTTCCTTTCAAGGAAATGTACGATCCGATTACGATATCTGTTGCTTTATTGCTCATGAATCGATTCTATAATTTTTGGCCGAAAAAGACAATTCTAGGGATGTTTTCGTGGAAAATTAGGAAGTTTTTAGAGGATTTTTGCGTTTTTTGGTTGGAAATTTTTAAAAAGTAGTCAAAATTTTTGAAAATTAGTTGAATTTTGTCGTTTTTTTTATCGAAAAATCCGAAAAAGGTTGAAAATTTGTCAGTGATTTTTGAATTATTGATTTTTACAATGAAAATTTCCTGGAAAAATGGCTAAAATGGCGGTTTTGTGGTCTGGATTTTTATTAGCGATTTTTGTTATACTGAGGTTGCGGGGGCTTGTAGTTCAGCGGTAGAACTCATCGCTTATAACGGTGTCGTCGCAGGTTCGATTCCTGCCAAGCCCACGTCTGTTTTGTCTAGAATTTTTTTATTTTCGGATTTACGCTATAATATTATTAATGGAATCTAATTTTGGTTGGAAAAATGAGGAATTACTTGTTATTTTTCGCAAAAATGGCTGTTTAAAATTGGATTTAGGTCGTTTTTTGGATAGTGATTTTGGCGTGGAAGATTATTTAACAGAATTGGATTTGGTCGGAAATGTACGTTTTTGTCAGTTTGATTCTCGTGAAATTTCCCCAATTTTGGCGGGTTCTGATAGTGGGGATGCGTTTTTTGCCGTCAATTCTAACGCTCATGACTTCATAATAGATGCAATTTTGGCCGGGGCTAAAGTTTGTATTTTGCACAGAAAAGTTGTAGTGAATTCGAGGAAAAAATTGCGAAAGTTGCTACAAGAGGCCATTTTAGCGGGAAAAATTGATCCTAAAAATTTGAATTGTGTTTTTATAGTCGCTCCGGATTCGTTGAAAATGTTGCAAAAATTGGCTTCTATACGGCGCGAAAAATTGGCTGGAATCGTGATAGGAGTGACGGGAAGTGTAGGAAAAACGACAAGTAAGCAAGCTCTTGTGCATTTTTTTTCTAAGGCTGGTCGAAAGGTGGTTAGTACTCCAAAAAACTATAATAATTTGCTTGGAATTTCGTATTTTTTGGCCAATGTGGACGTGAATTCTGAGATTTTTGTGGTGGAAATTGGGACGAACCATCCAGGCGAGATTGATGAGCTTGGCGGGCTTGTTCGGCCTGATTTTTCGTTGATTACTCACGTTGGGCCAGCTCACATTGAGTTTTTTAAGACGATTGGAAATATTGCTCTTGAAAAGGGCGCGCTGCTAAAACATACCAAAATTTGCGCGTTTTTTAACAATTCCTATTGGTATTCTGTAATTTTTGAACGTATTTGCGTGGAAAATGGCGTGAAATTTAGGTGTTTTTCTAATGATTTTTGTCCTCATTTTGATCAGGATTTTGCAATTAGACCTTCGCTTGAAGTTTTACGTAATTCTTGGCGGCTGATTTTTGATACTTTGGGCGAGAATTTTGAGGAAGATAGGTCGTTTGGAATGCATGTCCCAGGGCGCTCGGATGTGTTTAATGCCCGCCTAAATGGCCAAGATTTACAAGTTGTGGATTCCTCGTATAATGCCAATTTAACTTCAATGATTGATCAGATAAAATTTTTTAATGCCCAATTTTTATTGCTGAAAAAAAAGTACCCGGAAAAAAATTTTAAGCAATTGGCGATTTTGGGGGATATGAGGGAAATTGGCGATCATGCAATTAGATATCATCAGGTTTTAAGTGCCTATTTACGCGATGTTTGCCTGTTTTTGGTCGGTTCTAAGATGATTTTCTTACATGAAAAGCATTCCAATAGTTTTTGGTTCGAAAATTGGGAAAATTTGATAGATTTTATGCAAAAAAATGTGGATTATAATGCGTTGGTTTTGGTAAAAGGTGGAAATGCTATGAAATTGGCAAAAGTAGTTGAGTTTTTGAAAAAATCTGAGTGAAATTGGTCGAAAAATGGCTAAATTGGTGGTAATTTTTTGGAAATTTTGTAAAAATCTTGTAAAAGCGAAAAAAAATTCAGAAATCTAGAGAAAATTTATAAAAAAGTGTGAAAAAATTTGTATTTTTGCAAAAAAATCCGAAAAAACGTAAAAATTATGGCTAAATTTGACGCAATTTATTGAGAATTTGCTATAATAGAATCTTTTTTACGAAAAATTTGACTATTTTTTTTCTCGGTAGTTTCGTCAATTTCAGTTTCAATTTCTTTGTCCATTTTTAGACCCAAATATGGCGAACTAACCCCGAGTTTAGCCAAAATATTCACCTCTTTTGCTTCCATACTTTGCCGATCTTGCTCGTTTTCGTGATTATATCCAAGCAAATGCAGCGTGCTATGTACGACAATGTGCGCCAAATGCTTGATCGGTTCTTTATTAATGAATTCCGCGTCATCCTTGAGGACAGGCCAACAAAGCAAAATCGTTCCAAGAGCGGTCGGAATTTTAGGTTCGTAAGTTGTCGTATTGTCAAGGCATAGAGAAATTGTATCCGTCGGGCCGTCTATTCCCAAAAATTTCTTGTGAAAAATTGCAATTTCGTCCGGTTTTTTGAACAAAATTTCTATGAAAATTTCCTTTTTTTTGATTTTTTCGTGGACTAAAGTGATTTTTACAATTTCTTCGGTTAAAAATTTGACTAATTTTGGCGCGGGGCCGAAACTTTTGAAATTCCACGGTCCGAAACCTGGCTTGATGCTTGGTATTGTTAACATTTCAAGATTATAGTACATTTTTTTGACCAATTTCGCCAGTTTGGAGTTTGTTTTTTTTGCTTTTTTTGATACAATTTTTTTATGTTGGAAATTTCCATCAATCCTGTGTTTTTGGACGAACAGTCAATTCCTGAAGAATCTATTTTTTTGTGGGCATATCATATAAAAATTACGAATAAATTTGGTCAGCCAATAGTAATAAAACGCCGTAATTTTGAGGCTTTTGACGCGTTTGGGCAGAAGCAAGTGATAGAAAGTAATCAAATGGTTAATCTTGAGCCGCGTATAGAAGTTGATGGGTTTTTTGAGTACGCTAGCGGGGTTTTGTTGACGGCTCCTTCTGGCTTTTTTTCAGGGGAATACGAGGTTTTGCTCGAGGATGGGTCAAGTGTAGTTCAGAAAATCCCTAGTTTTTCTTTGGATAGTCATTATGATTGCCCGAAAGTACATTAAAATTGGCTAAAATGGCGGACTTTGAGATGGCGAGCTTGGGATTTTTTTATAATTATTTTAGAAAATTTCTCTGAAAATTTAAAAATTGCTAGAAATTTCAATAAAATTGTTAATTTTTTCACAAAAAAATGGTTAAAAAAAATTGGTTAATATGAAAAAGTTCAAAAAATCAAAAAAAAATATAAAAATTTTGTCAAAATTGAATAAAAAAACGCGAAAAATACAAATTTGGTTTTGTTGGTAAAAGTGGCTAAAATGGCCGATTTTGCGTGTCTATAAGTGTTCGTTTTTACTAAAATTTAATTTTTTTATGAAAAGTTAGAAAAAATACTTGCATTATAGTGCAGTTTTATAGTAAGAATAAAGTATACGATTTATTTCTTTGCACATTTTCCTGATAGTTAAATTTCTATTGGAAAGGTCTGGTAATTCGTATACAAATTTATTTTAAAAAATTTACTTCAAATTTTTTTTTATTTCTATTTTGAGTGGGAAATTTATGATAAAACAGTTGAAAAATATTTTCGATAAGGAAAATTTTGTCCGAAAAAAGCGACCGATGGAATTGAATATTAACGGTTCTTTTGCGCAAAAAAGCCTTATGTCTAATGCAAAATTGTTCATTGAAAATCCATGTGTACGTAGAAGTGTTAACGTTATAGCAACGGCCATTTCTGCGGTTAAATTTAAGGTTTTTCGAGATGGGAAGTTTGTTAGCGATCATAGTTTGTATGATTTGCTGAACAGGCCCAATGGGACGGATAGTTTGGCGTCTTTTATGGAAGGTCTGGTGACTAATTTCATGATTTTTGGGAATGCGTATGTAGCTATTATTGACGGCCAAAATGGCCAAGAATTGCATAATCTAAACCCAGAAAAAATGACAATAATTCCAGGGCCAAACGGGGTGCCTTTGCGATTTGAGTATGAAGTCGATGGCAAAATTGTCAAATTTGATAACAATGGTTTTGATAAGCCAGTTGGGCACTTGAAGACGTTTAATCCGCAGAGTAATTGGTATGGAATCAGCCCTTTGGATGCGGTACGGGTTTCGGCGAATTTGCATCATTCTATAACTTTGCACAACCTTTCGTTGATCAATAATGGCGGGCGAGTAGGCGGTGTTGTAGCTCTGAAAAAGGGCGCTAATCGGTTGAGTGAAAAGGAAAAAGAATCTATTCGGCATAATCTTGTGCAAATGTACCAGGGGCCGGAGAATGCAGGACGGATTGCGTTTGTGGAAGGCGGCGATTTTGAGTGGAAGCCAATGGGTGCCTCGGTTATGGATATGGATTATATCAATGCCAAGACTCTGGCGGCTAGGGAAATTTCCGAAGCTCTTGGGGTGCCAGCGATTTTGATAGGTGGAATTGGTATGAAAGGTGAGGCAGCTCACGCCAATTTTAGGGAAATTATTGATCGGTTTCACGAGGGGACTATTTTGCCTTTGGCTCAGCGTATTTTTAGCTTTTTGAACAATTGGCTAGTTCGTCAGATCGATCCAAATGCTTCATTACAAATTGATCATGAAAATTTTCTACCGCTCAATGATAAGCGTTTCGAGCTTTGGGAAAAAGTCAGTTCTGCGGATTTTCTTTCTGAAAAGGAAAAACGGGCTTTGCTTGGTCTGGAGAACATCATAAATCAAACTCAAGCGGCGAATTCACAAGGTTAGGAGGTAGAAATGTTGGCTATAAAAGAGCGATTAGGTAGACTTTTAACTGCTCAGGAATTAGATAATAATTTTAAAATTTTGGAAAGATTTATGACGGAAATTGTTGCAGATTTTAAGGATATAAAAAATTTCAGAGAAATTGGAGTGGATAAAATTGTCGATGAAGTTAAGGCAATTAATTCGAAAGTTTCTACATTTCAAGCGATTTTGACTCGATTGCAAAGTGATTTTGGAGTTACAAAAAACAAACTTGAAGATTTTGCTGCGCGTATTGAGGGTTTGGAGAAAAAATTTTCGGAACAAAATTCTGAAAGTTTATAGAAAACAGGATGAAAATAAGTTTTTGAAATTGGTCAAATTTTTATTTTTAATAAATTTTTTTCTTGATTTTGAAAGAGAAATTTCGAGTTGGTTTTTTTGATAAATTTGTAAAAAATGGGGGGAGTTTAATGCGTGAATATATCACAAAATTTGTGCCGTTTGAAGAAATGGTTACGAAAAAAGTTAGTGATGGTATCCACATTTGTGGTTACGGTAATGTATATACTTTGGTAGATTCGGTTGGTGATGTTATACAACGAAAAGCTTTTGATAAAAGTTTGGCAGAACATAGAAAGCGTGGTACTATGCCTGCTATGTTGTTTGAACATAAAAATCTTGTTTGCGGAAAATGGGATATAATTCGTGAAGATAATTATGGCTTATATTTGGAAGGAACTGTTGACGATATTCCTTCTAATAAGGATATAGTTAATAGAATTAAGCATGCAGAAATTAGCGGACTTTCGGTTGGATTTAGGGTAAGAAAGGCTCATAAAGAAGGCGGAGTTCAAATTGTGACTGAGGGAATTTTACACGAAGTTTCTTTGGTTACAAGTCCAGCAAATGATTATTCTAGATTTGCACCGACGAATGTTGAAGTGATACATGAACGTCGTACTACAAATTTTGGTTGATTTTATGTGCGAGAAATGGCGGCTTTTTTGGGCCGTTTTAAAAGTGTGAAAATTATGAAAATGGCTTTGTAAGAAATTGAAAATACCTTAAAAAGCTAAAAAAAATATATTGAATTTTTGTGAAAAATGGAGTGGAATTTGGGAAGAATTAGCTCAGAAATTTTACGAATTTTTAAAGTTTAAAGAAAAGGGAGATTATTATGGAAAATTTAAATTTAGGAACTGCAGTTGCGACTGCTAATTATGAATTAGAGCAAAACAGCTCTTTTGAGATTAAATCAGGGCAAAAAGATGTTAATTCAATTAACAAAATGCGTCCGATGGCAGCGGTTAATTTGTATGATTTGGAAGAAAGAAAAGGTAATGAAAACTTTTCTGAATTTTTGACAAAGGCGCTAGGTGATAATGCTTTTAGTTCCGTTTTTTCTACAAAAAGTGTTGAAGATTTTTTCAGTGATGTGAAAGATTTTTATAATCCATATCGTGAGGTTGCGCAAAAATATGAAACTATTTCAGATGCGATTGAAATTCCTACGATTACAAAGGTTTCGTATGGAGTTGGAAGTGATTATCTCAAAGAAACTAAGGCTGTTGATGAGGTTGTAATTCGTATGTTTCCGTTTTATGCCAAGACGGAAAGGACTTTGATGTTCCTTTCAAAAATTGCGGCAAATGAGACGAAATTTAAGCAGTTTTTGGGCTATTTTGTTTCGAATGCAGAAAGAGAAATGTTTACAAATGGTACTGGCAAAAATATGCCTCTTGGGGTTTTGAAAACTAAATCAATTACGGATAAAGCGACGAACATCAATGTCAATAGAGCAGATATTAATAGGTTAGCAGATGAAATTTATTCTATGAAAATGAGTTTGAGTACGGATTTTTCTCATAATGCTTGTTTTATGGTTTCAAAGAATATTAAGGCTAAAATGGGGCTTTTGAAAGATTCTACAGGTCGTTATTTGTTCAAGGATGATTCTTGGTTTGAGCATAAAGTTTTTGATATGGAAGAACTTGGTGATGATAATATTTTGTTCGGTAATTTTGAACATGGATATGTAGTTTGTGATCAAGCGCGGCCGGAAATTCATGTTCATAAGCTTTTTGATCCTGCTTGGAATGTAGGAATTATTTATTCTTCCCGTTGTGGAGCAGGAGTTACAGATCCGAATGCTATTAAATTGGCGAAAGTTGTTATAGCATAAAATTTTACATCGTCTTAAAGCGAAATTTTTGACTTATAAGGCGATTTTTTTTGACATTGAAAGAAGGTTTACCATGAGATCTATATTGGAACACAAAAGCAAAGAATTACCAGTGAATTTAGAGGAAATTAGAGAGCATTTTGCTTTGTTCGAAACTGATGAGGAAATTGCAAAATTACTACAGAATGCCGTAGAGCATATAGAGCTCCAAACAGGCCTTTCTTTACAAAAAAAAACGTGGAAAATTATCCACGATAATAGCTATATAAGTCTTCCATATGGACCTGTTTCTAATGTCATTTCTGTACACGATTCTAATGGCAATAAAATTGAGCCTGTTAGTGTCAAAAGGGCGTCTGGAAATGTGATTTTGAATTTTAAAGATGATCAGGGAATGGTGAAAATTCGGTATGAAACTGGGTACGATCGTGAGACTTTGCCTGAGTGTTTGAAGCAAAGTATTTTTGAGAAATTTTGGGAAGTTTATGCGGATAATTTACTATCAGATTCTTCTTGGTCTAATAAAGTTGACGATGGTATGGAATATCAAATTTATAATAAAATGTTGCAAGCGAATTCGTAGTTTTAGAAATGTAATTTTATAGATATTGAAAAGAATAATTAAAAATGTGTTAAAATTTTATTGTAAAAATGTGGAATTTTAGTTGAAAATTTTGGGAGAAATAGAGTGAAAATTTGTGAAAAAAAAACTCAAAAAAAAGATGGAATTGTTGTGAATTTTGAAATTGAAAATTGTCGCGAAAAAATAAAAAATGATTTTAAAAATTTAGACAGTGAAAAGGATGTTTTTTGTGAAATTTGTGGTGAAAATTGCTCTTGTACAAAGAAATGTTTTGAAAATTGTGGGTGTGAAAATTTTATTTCTGTTCCCAAAAAACCTAAAGATAAACTTGTTTTAGATGACAAGAATTTTTTTTATTTGATACTTGAAAATGATAAAAAAGATCAGCTTAGTGATGATTGTACTTCAGTTGAAAATGAAGCGAAAATTGATGATGAAAATCAACGTGAAGGCCGAGAAATTGATGAAAATTATGATAGAAATTATTTTAATTTTCAAGAGTCTAATCAAAAAAATTTACTAAAAAATGCCTATGATATTACTTATGAATTTACTCAAAATAATGAACTGGTTCGCGCTGTTACTGGTAATTTGTTACAGATAAATTCTCAGCAAAAATTTACGATTATTTTGAATGGTTTTGGAAGGTTGCCTAGTTTAAATTCTTCTTCTAAATGTATTTATAATTTTATTTCTTCTAATTTTATTTTACCTTATGATTCGAATTGTGATAGAAAAATTTTATGTAATTTTGTTTTTGAAGAAGGTGAAAATTTTCCAGAAAATCCTGTAGCTAATCTTGAAAAAATATCTGAAATTTCTGGGCAAATTTTTTTTGTACCAATTTTGAAATGTAAGGTGAAAAATCAGAGCGTAAAAAATGACCAATGGACTTTGGTTTTGGAAGAAATATAAAAAAATGTTGAGAATTTTTGTTGGAATTTTTAGGAGGAATTGATGGTTTTGAAAACCAATTTTAAGGATGATACTGATATAACTTTTGATGGTGATTTTAAAAAAGAAAATATTTTTAAGTACGAAATTTTTGAGAGTTTTAATAATTCTAAAAGTTTGAAAATTTGGTCTAATTCTGAGTTGAAAAAAGTAATGATAAATGGTCAGGTTTTGAATGCTGATGAAATGTTTTTTGAGTATGATAAATTTGTTTCGGTTTTTAATTTTAATAGATTTTTGAAAGGGCAAATTTTAAGTGAAAATAAAATTTTTTCTGATATAAATTTTTCATTTGTACCAAGTTTTTTAGTTGAAAATGATCACATAGATTTGGTTAAAATTGAAACAGAAGATGAGTATGTTTTTGATGAAAAAAAAATATTGAAAATTGATGAAAAAAAATCGCCTTATGAAAAAATTCGTATAAATTTTAATGCAAAATGGAAGAATTTTTTTACAAGTCAATCGGAAATTTCACATGTTTTTTCGACTTTTTCTCCGAAGTATTTAGAGCGTAAATTACCCGGAAATGGAACTCATAATTGTATGCGTATAATTAAAAATACTTTTCAAAAATTGAATGAAAATTTTGATTTTAATTTTGATGGTTCGACTGCTACGATTTCTCCATTTTATCAGATTTTTTATCGTATTAATTTCTTATATTGGTTTACAATTTTTCGCAAAGAATCTTTGAGTTTTGAATTTCAAGTCAATTCGGATTCTCAAAATTTTTCTATTTCAGAAGGTGAAAAAGCGGAAAATACAGCCATTAATTTTGAAAATGATTCTAATTGTGGTAGTCAAAAAATCATCAATTTTTCAATGAATCTTCCAGATAATCCAGTTTTTAATGAATGGTCTGCGAATAATTTTTATGTAACTGGAGATAATGTTTTTTTCGGAAATCAGGCTTATTCTGCTGTTAAAGATCATAGTGAAATTGAATTTAATTCAGAAAATTGGAAGAAAATTGATTCTAAAAAATCGATTTCTTTTGTCAATTGTTTTTCGTTTTTTGAGAGTGAATATGGGAAACAAGTTTTGCAAAAATTACGTAAAATTTTGCCGCTTTTTATCGAAGAAAATATTGGTGATAGTGTAAAATTAAATTTTTTGTATGATAGATTTTTGCCAGATCAAAGGCCAAATTTAAATCAATTTTTTAAGTTTAAAAATAAGAAATTTCGCATTGTACAAATTCATGAAAAATTCAAAGCTGATCAGGTAGTTTTGGAAGTTACTGGTCAAGAAATTTTAAATGCAAATTTTGAAAAAAGTCAGGAGTATTTGGAAGACTATGTCAGTGATTATTTTGATGATTCTACGATTTTTGATTGGAAACAAGACGCGAAAATTCCGGAATATTCGGTAGCTTTTTTTGATGCTGATAAAAATTCTGAACAAAGTTTAGAAGGTATGAAAATGGTACTTCCTGAAAATTTGGAAATTACTTCTAAAGCGACTCTGAAAATGGTGAATTTTTAATTTTTTTGCAGTGAATTTTATTGGATTACAATTTGAAAGGTGTTTATGAGTGAGTTAAATTTTACGATAATTTCTGAAAAAGAAAAAAAGGATTGTACAAAAATTGATATGTTTTTTAGCGTTCGTTCTCGGGTGCAAAATGTTGAAAGTGGAGAGTCTTTTGGAGGGCAAAATTCTGAATTTATAATTTTTGAAAAGGCAAATTTTACGAATTTTCCTCAAACGCAATTGGAAATTTTGACTCCGTCTTTTCAAATTTCTGATTCTAGTGATATTTCTGGTTTTCAAATGAATTTTCGGTATCAAAATTGGATTATAAAAGCTAAAATTTTTAAGCAAAATGGTAATTTTTGTCAGGCGAAAATTGAAAAAATAGATAGGCAAAATGATTAACGAAATTTTTCATTTATTTTTTCAAAACATTTTTTGGAGGGAAATATGTGGTCTTTAGTGATGGGATTGTTGAATGTTTTTGGCGATGTTCCTTGGCTTTCTCGGTATTTGAATTTGGGCTTGGATCCGAAAGTTATTGGTGGTATAGAAAAAATTTTGCTACGTTTGAGCGGTGCTAAGGATGTGACTGATTCTATAGATCGTGTGAAAAATGATAAGCAATTGGAACTTGAATTTCAGCATGCTCTTTTGGAGGCGGAAAATGAATATTGGAAGGTATGTTTGCGGGATCGACAGAACGCAAGAGAGAGGGATTTGGCCTTAAGGAAGGTACAAGGTAGGAACCGGCGGGCGAATTTGATGTTGGTTATAGCAATTTTAGGGATTGTTTTGTCTTTATCTGCGTTAGTTTTTTTCAAGTCTTTTTTAACCAGCGATGTTATAGGTATTATTTCTGCGGTTGCGGCTATTTTTGGGTCTTGTCTTAAAGATGCGTATTCGTTTGAATTTGGAGATCATATTGAAAGAAAGTCGATTACGGCGAGTATGACAGATAAAGAAATTATGGCTAGAATGGCTGAGATTGAGAGGTTAATTGCAAATAATTTCGAAAAGAAAAATGAGTTGAAAATTGCAGAAAATTGAACAAAAATTTCTTGTGTTTTATAGTAGTTTTATTAAATTGAATAAAATTTTCCGCAAAAATGGTAAGGAATTGTTTGTAAAGATGGAAAATAATCGTAAAAAACTTGTATTATTTGTATTGAATTTGTCAAAAAAACGTGGTGAAAATATATAAAATGTGAAATTTATTGCAAAAAAACACTCAATTTTGATATTCCATTATAAGAAATTTTGTGCCAAAGTTATAGCATGAAACGGAATCTTTTATTTGTATCTGGCGGGATCGGCCGTGAGAGAGACGTGGCTTTGGCTTCGGCTAAAAATGTGCGAAAATATGTTGATCAAAATCAGTACGATGTTATTTCGGTTGTGATTTTGCCTACTGGAGTTTGGACTTTGGAGGATAGTACGGCGATTTGTCATTTGATTAATGAAAACGGGAAAGGGGTTTTGTTAGTTAATAACGGCCATTTAAGCCAAAAAATCGTGGTTGATTTGATTTTTCCTGTTCTACACGGTGATGCGGAGGATGGCGTTCTGCTTGGTCTTTTCCAGTCTATGAAACTACCGTACGTTGGGACGAAAAAGCTAGGAAGTGTTTTGTGTTTTGATAAATTGACTGCGAAAAAGTTGGCCATCCAGGCGGGTATTCCTATAGTTCCTTTTATAGATCATTTTTTGAATCCAGTCGATTATCATGCGGCTTGTAAAGAGTTGAAAACTTCGAAATTGTGCGTAAAACCTTCGAATTCTGGTTCTACTTTTGGAGTTTCCGTGGCAAATGATGAAGATTCTTTCAAAAAAGCGATCGATTTTGCGCGCGAGTTTGATGAATATATTGTGATTGAAAAATATATTGAAAATGTACGTGAGGTTTTTTGTGCAATTTTGGCCGATGGTGAGAGTTTGATTACAGCCGATCCAGGGCTTTTGAATGCCGGAGCTGAGCTTTTTGATTTTGATTTGAAGTATTCTAGTGGTTCGAGTGCTGATGTTAGTTTCGATTTTTCGGCTTTTCCAGCGGGTTTTGAGAGTCATGTCCGCGAGCTTTCCAAGAAAATTTTTAGAATTTTACGGTGCGATAATTATTCTAGAATCGATTATTTGGTCGATATTTGGGGGAATTTGTATTTTTCTGAAGTTAATACGATTCCTGGAATGGGCGATCGTAGCCTGTTTTTCAAGATGTTTAAGCATTCTGGCTATGAGCCTTCGAATTTGGTTGCGAAAATTTTGTCTAATGAAAAATTTTGATTTTCTTTTTAATTTTTGTAACAATTTTGATTGAAAATTTCCGTTTTTCTTGGCTTTTTTGGCAGGAAATTTGAATTTTATGGATTTTTGATTGAAAAATATTTTTTGTAAGTTGGATTTTTGTTTTGAATGAAAATTTAAGGCCCTAAAAATTTTATCTTGTGAAATTTTTTGAATTGTGTTCTAATTTTTATATGAATTTCTTTAAAATTTTGGCTAAAATGGCGGCGTTTTTGATGTCACGTCTTTGCTTGAGTCTGTCTTTTTTGCTCGTACAATGCGCTCATATAGCGGATATGGAAATGATGGCGATTAAGGAAGTTCAATCTCAAAAAATCAATGAAAAAGCTATTTAGGCAATTTTTGTGGAAAATTTTTGCTATTGAAATAATGTGATTTCGTCGTTTTCAAATTTTTGACCAATTTTCATGTAAGACCAGGTTTTTTCGATCCATTTTTCTCGTGTTTTGTATTCGAAAATTTGTTGAGCAATTTCTGGACCTAAAAAAGTAAAATCTTCCGCTTTTGCTGCTAAAAAATCTCCAAAAATAGGGAAATTCGAAGCCAAATTTTGCGATTTTGTACGGCCTATATTGGGCAATCCAAGGCTCATATACCAAGCTTCGAGGGTGGAATATCGCGCTATTTCAATGGATTCAAGCAAATTTGAAAACGCTTTTTCTGCTAGCCAAGATGGGTTTTGCTTAATCATATTTGCCCTGTTTTTGAGCTCAAAAAAATCGTACGGAAATTCTAGCATTTGCTGAGAAATAAAAAATTCGATCTGTTTTTCCCCCATTCCTTGTATATTTAGGCCATTTTTGCTGGCAAAATAGGTAAGTCGCTCTTGCTTTTGGGCAGGGCAACTCCATCCATTTTCGCAATTATCGTATTTCAAATTCGATCCGCAAGATGGACAAGTTTTTGGTAATTCCAAAATTTCCGCTGATTTTTCAATAATTTCGGAGATCATTGGGATCACTTCGCCTGCCATTTCTATCTTGACAATATCCCCCGGAGCGTACCCATTTCTTGTCAGATCGTCAAAATTGTTCAATGTCGCTTTTTGGATTTTACGATCTTTTATGGTGGCAGTTTCGACGATGGCTACAGGGGTAATTCGACCAGATTTTGCGACCTGAAATTGAATTTTTGTAATTTTTGAAATGGCGAATGGGTTTTCGAACTTGATTGCAAACGCGTATTTTGGCGCCGTGGAGGTGTGTCCCAGGCTCATTTGCTTTGCTTTTTCGTTGATTTTGAAGACAGTTCCGTCGATTTCGAAATCCAAATCATCTTTGATTTTTTGTACATTTTCAAAAAATTCATGCATTTCATTGATATTCTGGCAAGTTTTAAACGGTGAGATTGGTTCTAAATGGAAAATTTCTTCGAAAATATGGCGTAATTGCGTGTATTCTTGCCAAATTTCGTCGGCGGAATACAAATTATGAGGAGCAAATTTTACAAATTTTAGATTGAGATCCGGCTCTTTTTTCAACAACATTCCAGCGACTGCATTCCGCGGATTTTTCATGATATTTTTGTTAATATATGCCTCGCAACGTAGGTCTAAAATTCCGGTCAGAGAGATCTCGTTTGGAAGAGCTAAATGGTTTTTCAAATGAGTAATATTTTCGCCAAATACCCCATTTCCGCGGGTCGCGATGGTAGTCAAAAATCCATTTTCATACCTGGCAACTATGCTAATTCCGTCCACCTTCAGCTCGCCGATAAACGGAAAAGGATCGCAATTTTTCTGCATTTTTTTGAGGAAATTCTCAAACCCTGAGAGGCCAAAATCGTGGTCCAAAGATAGGATCGGAAACAAATGTTTGATCTTATCTTGCGCTTCCGGGCCAATTTCGTTACTGATTTTTGTCGTGTAAGTTGCTTCCAAAATTCGCAGTCGTTTTTTATAAAAATCGTAGACATAATCTTGGACCAATGGGGTTCCTTTCTCGTATTCTGCGTTAAAAAGACGTATTTTTGCTCGTAAATCTTCGAGTTCTTGATTTTGTTGAGTTTGCGAATTTAAAATTTTTTCGGACACATTTAGATGGTATAAAATTTTATTATTCTTAGCCATATTGGGATTTTTTTCAACAATTTTGGAGTATTGCAAAGAAAATATTAATGTTATATATTGGAATAGAGTGCGGGTGTAGCTCAGGGGTAGAGCACAACCTTGCCAAGGTTGGGGTCGAGGGTTCGAATCCCTTCGCCCGCTCCAAAAAATTTTTCCCGTGTTTTTTTCAGTTGGATTTTTTTCAGATTGTACGTATTTTCAGAAGTTTTTAGGATTCGGTTTTTTTTAACTATTTAGTAATATTTTTTTTCAAAAGAAATTTTGGATTTTGTTTTAATTTTTTGTTTCGAAAGAGATTTTGTACTAAAATTTTAGTTAAAAATGTAAATTTATGCATATGCTGGACTTGCTGACCCAGGAAACAATTGCTTTATAGCTCTGCATTCTGATTGTAGTCTTGCTCGTTCTTCGGGATTAGAAATATACAAAAATGGTTTTAAACCAAACAATTTTGCTCCATGACAAGAAAAATAATTTGTAAATTCCGGATTTGAATATTTCATATCTGCTCCATAAAAGAAAAAACCATCTTTATTTTGCGCTATTCTTATAACCCAATTATCATTAATAAATTTCTCTAATGTTTTGTAATCATTATCTTTTGGGCTGTTTTCCTTAATTTTGTCGACCAAATCTTGCCAAGACATCATCGGAGTTTGCCAATCTTTGCTTTTTATGTAAAAATTTTTGGTTTTTAAAATTTCTATTGGAACGTTTTGTTCGGGATTTTGTGAAGTTTCTGTTTCTTCTTGATTTTCTAGGCAAACATACCCAGGTGAAAATTCATATTCTTCGCCATTTTTGCCTAAAAGTTCAAATTTTAAAGCGCTTGAATCTAGGCAAATAATTGTTAATAAAATGTTAAAAATCCGTTTATTCATATTAACATTATATGTGTAGAAAAAAATTTGTCAACAAGTTTTACTAATTGTCAATGGGCTTTAAAATTTCTGTACAAAATTTTGGGAAAATGTTACTCTGATTCAAATGGTTAATAAAAATTCTGATTTGGAAACCGCAGTTTTGGCTGTAAATGGGATTGTTTTGCACGAAAATCGCTGTCTTTTTTTATACAGAAATAATCCGCCGATTGCTTGGTGTCCGCCGGGGGGTAGGGTTGAAAAAGGGGAGACTTTGCACGAGGCTTTGCACCGAGAGGTTTTTGAAGAATCTGGTTTAAAAGTTGAGATTTTGTGTCCAAATTTGCCTTTTGAGACTTGGAAGGGGCCACATGATGGTCAGTTGGTTTTGGCTTTGACTTATATTTGCAAAAGTACAAGTGATGAAGTGAAGTTATCAAACGAACATAGCCAATTTCAGTGGATATCGGTTCAGGATTTAGTAGAATCGAATTTGGATACGTATTTTGAGATTGAGTCTTGGCCTAGATTGATTAAAATTGCGGAATTTGTTAACGATTTTGCATAATTTTAAGCGGTTTTTGTGGAATTTTTATTAATTATTGGTTTTTTTTTGCGAAATTTACAGGAAAATGAGAAAATTCTGAGAAATTGAAATTATTTAAAATTTTTGTTTCAAAAAAAAGGTGGAAAAATTAAAATTTTGAAAAAAACAGAAAGATTGTTGGGAAATTTCGGAAATTTGTTGTTTTTTTTTTCACTTTTCAAGGCCGGACTTGCGCAAAATTGTGAAATAAGTTATATCTTCTATGTATGCGGGTGTAGCTCAGGGGTAGAGCATAACCTTCCCAAGGTTGGGGTCGAGGGTTCGAATCCCTTCGCCCGCTCCAGGTTTTTTGTAAGAATTAAATTTTAAGGTTGTTTTTTTTGTGAAAATTTTGTTCTTCCTAGCAGTTTTTTCGTTATTTTTGAACATTTTATACAATATTTTGTTAACAAATTAAGATCCGTTTTTTAAGATCCATTTTTCATAATTTTTTTCAAATTTCGCCAATTAATTTTTGTAATTTTTCGTCGTGATTTTTCCAATTTCATCATATATAGGAAATTTTCCCCAATTCCCCAAAAATAGTTAAAATTTTTGTATGATTTTTTTTTCAGGATTTCAAATTTTAAGAATTTCTGTCCTAAAACGTACAAAATTTTCAATTTTATCTAAATAATTTCGAATTTTTTTTCCAGTTTTTTTTAGAAAGTTACAATTATGAAAAATTTCCTGTCCTTTTTGTGGAATTTTAAAAGTGATTGTTAAATTTTTCCATATAATTGCGCGCATGTTTTTCAAGAGCTTCTTCAATACGGTTAGTCATTTTAAATGTTACTTGGGTAATTTTCCACTCATCTTCTTCGATTTCCCACAATATGGTACATTCGTCATTAATAACTTAATTTGAAATGTGGCACAAAGATAATTTTTCTTTCAAATTGTCTAAAGTCATTTCTGCACTTTTAAAATCTTTGTAACAAATGCAAAAATTTCCTAATCCTAAATTTGATAGATTTATTCCGTCATTTTCGTATTTTCGGTCGTTTTGAAGAACATAAGCTTTTTCGAATTTATAAGTACTAACAGTTTTTTCTTCTTTTTCATTTAATTTATTCGAGACCGAGCTTGTTTGTACGGCGACTTTAAAATTTATAGATTCGGAAGTTTTTGCAAATAATAAAGCAAAAAAGGAATATTTTACAATTTTTGATAATTTCACAAGTTTAGTTTATTAACAGAATGTTTTTTGAAATGAGATTTTTAATTTCTACAGATTTTTGATTTTTTCTAAAGTTAGTAATGGTAAATTAAAGGTTAACCAGCTCGAGGTGTAGGGTAAAAGTTACAAAAGATTTTAACAGATTTTTAATGTTTGATTAGAGCTGTTTTTTATAAAGACAAAAAAATGGTGATTGATTAAGAAAAATTACGAATTTTTGTCAGAAATTTTATAAGAATTTTTTTTTAGCGTGAAAAATTTCATTGTGAAAAGTTTTAAAATCACATTTTATTCATCAATTTTTGTCTTAATGCCAATATCAATTGCCTTTTTGAGTTTTGTACTTGGTTGCTTTCAGATTTGCTTGGATTTTTCATAAAACTTATTCTGTCAACAAAAGTTATTTCTCCGTTTTTTGATTTTTCAGCTACACTTTCAACGTGGCTTAATTCGGAATGATAACTTACGTAAGGCGGTATATCTATATCAAAAAATTTCCAATTATTTCTCATGATTTTTAGTTGAATTGTGTTGGTTTCTGTTAATTGTTCGGGCGTAACTCCGCGTTTTGCTAATTTTGTGATCAATTCTTGCCAGGTTATTTCTGGGATCATTTCTGTAGGAATTAAGGCGTTTTGCAGAGTAAATTTATTATTCATTAAAGATTCTAAATCGATTTCTTCGAGCCAAGTAGTCGTTTTTTCAAGCTGAATTAGGGCCGGAAATACCCGATCTTTATTTTTAATTTCTTCTACAATTTCAAATTTTACAGCATTTATTTTCACTAAAAATATACAGCAAATTGTTAATAATTTTTTCACCTTTTTTATAATACATATTTTTTACTATTTTTCAAGATGATTTTGGAAAAGATGATTTTTGGAAAGTTTGGAAAATTTTTTGTCGATTTTTTTGATTTTTAGTTTGGGAAAATTTTGCTTTTTTGTCAATTTTATTAGTTTGGTAAGTCGAAATGTATTTCATAAGTATCTTTATTTTCTTCTAACATAAAAATTGCATTATTGTATAAAGAAAATTGCTCCCCTGTATGCAAAGATCTTACGGTAATATCTGCCAATTGAAGTAAAGAATTATGGATACTAGCAAGGGTTATAATATGTTCATTTCCATTTGAATAAGTTTGACACATAGACATGAAATACATTCCAAGATCGGTTTTGTCCGTTATCATCATTGGGCATGGAGTAAACTTATTTTCTGGAGTCTCAGCCAGACCTTCTATTGTGTAATGTAAAGTAATTGGTATATTGGCTTTCAAACTTGTAATGTCAACTTTATTGAATACTTGATTTGAACCTTGTATAAAAGCTGGATAAATTTGTACAAAACCAGTTATTAATTTTACATTTTTTAAAACTCTTATAGGATATACGTGAGTTGCCAAATGTAGTTTATTTTGCATCATTTGCCTGGTCACAAGAGGAGTAAATTGGTTATTTTCGTCAGGAATTGTTATTTCTGCAATTTGAAATTGTACAGCACAAGAATGTATGGTAAAAAGCGCAGTTCCAATTGTTAATAAATTCTTCATATTTTTATTCTATAATTTTCTTGTCTTTTTGTCAATTTGAAGTTTTTCAAATTTGTTATTTTTACCTAAAATCTATTAAGAAAAATTGATGTTCTTGTCTAAGAGTCAATTTTTAATGGGGTGTAAAGTGTGGATTTTTATATTACATTTTTTTTCAAAAAAGCGATCATAAATGGCATTAATTCGGCGTCAAAAACCACTTTTTGAAAATTCGGAATTTCGAAATCTGTACGGTGATCTTTGACCATTTGGTAAGGATCCTTGACATACGAACGAATTTGCGAGCCCCAGGTGATTTCCTTTTTTTCGTCCTCTTTTGCCTGCATTTCCTGGCGGATTTTATTCATTTTGTACTCGTATAGCCTAGATTTCAGCATTTTGAAAGCTTCGTCTTTGTTACGGTGTTGCGAGCGGTCGTTTTGGCATTGGACGACGATTCCAGTCGGGAAGTGGGTGATTCTGATTGCACTTTCGGTCTTGTTGACATGTTGCCCGCCCGCGCCTGAGGCTCTGTATGTATCGATCCGGATGTCTTTTTCGTCGATTTCTATATCAATATCATCCGCTATTTCTGGGGTTACTGTGACCGAGGCGAAGCTTGTATGTCTTTGCCGTTTTTTGTCATATGGGGAAATTCTGACGAGTCTGTGGACGCCGATTTCGCTTTTTAGCCAGCCGTAGGGAAACTTTTGCGAGCTGCCTTCTTTGGCCTCGATCTTCATAGTAGCCGATTTTATGTTCCCATCGTCGGAATACATTTCATCCAAAATTGTCACATTGTAAAAATTCGTACAAAATTTTTGGTACATTTCCCAAAGCATTCTGGCCCAATCTTCGGATTCCTGGCCTCCCGAGCCTGATTGTACGGATAAAAAGCAGTTAAAAGCATCCTCTTTTTGGCTAAAAAGCGTGTTAATATAGATTTTGTTAATCTTTTCTTTCAGTTCCTCAGTTTCGTGAAAAAGTAGCTCCAATATTTCCGGATCATTTTCTGATAGCAAATTTTCAATGTCATGTTTTTGCCTCGAAGAAGTTTCAAAATTTTCCAATTCTTCCTCAACTTGCTTGAATTCTATCAAAATTTTACGAGCTTTTTCGGGGTCATCCCAAAGAGTAGGACTTTCTGCAATTGGCTTTAATTGGGCGTATTTTTGCGCAATTTTGTTAGCTAGCATCGATTTTTGCCAAACCTCCATTTGTGCCGAAATTTCTTCTAACATACCATACACTTGCGCTGGAACTATAACCATAATTTTATTATACCAAAATCATGAAAGTCTGCCAAATTTTCTAACAGTTTTTTCTACAAAATTTATTTTTTTTTGCCTTCTAGACAATACAACTTGTACGAAACTTGTACGATTTTAGAATTTTATGAATAATCGGAGTATGCTTAGTAGATTCGCCTCAGTTTGGCTCCTTAGTTTTACCACGGGTATTCATAGCGGGATAATTAGGATTACCATCGGACTTTGGCTTTGCGATTGCGGGACTCATATTGTCTATCTTTGCCTGATGAACCTGATTACTTTGCCGTATTGTGTGAAGTTTTTTTGGATGCCGTTTTTGGAGACCCATTTTCGGCCGATTCGGCGGTTTGGTCATAGGAAAAGTTGGTTGATTTTTGTCGAAATTTTGGTAATTTTGGGCCTTGTTCCGTTAATCTTTATTAATCCGAAGACAGTTTCGTTTTTGCTTTTGGTTTTGTATGCTACCTTTCTTTGCGTTTTGGTTACGACTAAGGAATCGATTGCAATTGCCTATCAAATGGAGACGATTAAGGC
>Ga0074198_1000342_pt1 | contig 55173 bp, 49 predicted proteins | sample EPASupsiteSAE323_FD_64527 | JGI IMG/M metagenome (GOLD analysis project Ga0074198, IMG submission 64527) | Bioremediated contaminated groundwater from EPA Superfund site, New Mexico - Sample SAE3-23 | ecosystem: Environmental > Aquatic > Deep subsurface > Groundwater > Contaminated ... | reverse complement strand
CATACTCCGGGGTCGGGGTAGTCTGGTGCTCCTTCGTATACCACGGTGGTGGTTCCCAGGAGTAGTGGGCCATAGATAACATAGCTGTGTCCGGTGATCCAGCCAATATCTCCAGTACACCACCAGAGATCATTATCATGGATGTCAAATATGTTGCGGAGCGTTGTGGCCACTCCCACCATGTAACCAGCCGTGGTGTGGAGTACTCCCTTAGGTTTTCCTGTACTTCCTGAAGTATAAAGTATGAAGAGGGGATCCTCTGCATCCATCCATTCTGGCTCGCAGTATGCGGGTTCACCATCAACCAATCTTTCATAGAAGATTTCCCTTCCGGATAATTCTGATATTTCTATAGGGGTTCCGGTGTGGTTAACCACCACTATGGTTTCAATGGTGGGGCATTGCAGGATCGCTTCATCTGCAATGGATTTTAGATTAATGATTTTACCCCGACGATAGGTTCCATCAGCAGTGAAAAGTACTTTGGCATTGGCATCGTTCATGCGCTCCACAAAGGCACCAACGCTTAGTCCAGAGTAGACCACACTGTGCACTGCACCAATCTTGGTACATGCTAACAGGGCTATCATGAGTTCCGGGCACATTGGGAGGTACATGGAAACGGTGTCGCCTTTTTTCACTCCTAAATTCTTAAGGGCATTGGCCAGTTTGTTCACCTGAATGTAGAGCTCATAGAAGGTGATTTTTTTCTCTTCCCCTCGTTCGTTTATGTAGAGGATTGCAACTTGATTACGTTTTTCAGTTTCAATCCACCGGTCCACGGCATTGTAGGCCAGGTTGATCTTACCTCCGGTGAACCACTGGTAGAATGGCTTGTTCTCATCATCCAAGACTTTATCCCATTTCTGGAACCATTCAAACTGTTCAGCTTTCTCAGACCAGTATTTTTCCAGGTCTTTCCCTTTTTCAAGCTCTTCTTCCCAATTTTTCACATGGGCTCTTTCCAAAATCTCTTTTTTTGGTTCGAAAACCCTTCTTTCATCAAGAAGGACTGCTGTATCCCGTACCATTTTTCATCCGCCCTTTTTTATACATTTAATATTGTTTTTAAGACTGTATAGTACTAAGTTGCTTTTACTATATATATATTGCTATTATTAATCATTATAAATTATGATTAATCATTATAATTAGATTTTGTGATAAAAAAAAGAAGATAAGTTTCTCTCAAGGAAACTTCCTTCTATAATATACTAAATTACAGCTTCAGGGTGAAATCCAATCTTTAGGTGTAATCTAATTCACCCTCATTGTAAAGTTCCTGAAGTTCTGTGGCATGCCCCAGCTCAAAGTTCCGGTAGGGATTATTCATGTAGGGGAAAACCATACCTGAAAAGGTGTAAATGTATGCAGGAACCATTCCGTATGTTTTTTGCATTATATGGAAGTAAAGGGGAAATCCGCATCCCTGAATGAACACTGCATTACCCTGTCGGGCATTACCATGCCAGGCTATGGGGAGAGGTCCACTCTGGTTGTGTTTCTTAGCAAGGGTGTTTACATGATTCATTGCTTCTTCATAGGTGTCAAAGACAATTCCATCAGACTTGTATTTATACCGACCTTCAGGAGCACCGAACAATGCTAATTTAACCGAATCCCAGTAATTGGTGGGGTCAGCAGCACCAGTACCCTGGGTGTCAATAAGGGCCAGTTCAATTATAAACACATCACCGTCTTGATAGCTACGGTAGTTGGAACTCCCTGCAAAGTGGCAGATCAGGGCACACTCAGAACCCCTTTCCTCCGCATATTGGGCTAAAAGCTCTGAATGAGGATGTCCTGGATAAAAATCAGGGTTCCCTAATTTAACAAACGCAACTCTACCTAAAGGAGTGAATGGGCCACTGGAAACAGTGACCACAGAATAACCTACAATTACCACCACTATGGCAATTGCAACTAACGACCATTTCATCTTTTTATCACCTAATTACAGTTCTTTTTCTAAAAATTCTTTTTCTAATCTATTTTTTTTATGTTTATTTTGAATAATTCAAATAATAAAATTAATTTTTAGACTAATAAACATGCCCATTAAAGAATTTATCTATAAAAATAAAGACAACACATGGGCTGCTATCCCCCCTACCAGTAAAGCAGTGATTAGGTTTGCTGCTGAAATAACACTGGCAGCTTTCACTCCGAATTCCCTGATGAGTATGCTGATGGTGGATAAACATGGGATGTATAACATTCCAATTAATGCCAGGACAATGAACTGCACTGGAGTCAGTGCCAGGGAAAGGTCAGTGCCCACAAATGAAACCAGTGTTAACAGTACAAACTCCTTACGCACCACTCCCACAATTAACAGTATGCCTGCAAAGGCAGGGAGCATTAACCAGCCCACAGTTAATGGTGCCATAAAGTTACTTATGGGTTCTAATACACCCAGGACATAGAATAACTGAATCACAGCACTTCCTGCAATGAAAATTGGGAAAACCATGTAGGTTAATGATTTTGTACGGTTCCATGTCTGTTTAAGGATTACAGATGAAGAGGGGAGTCTCAGGGAATGCATTTCCATAATCAATCCTGTGGATTCACCGGGCATGGCTTTAAGGGCAAGTTTGCCCATTACAAAGATTATTATTATATCCAACACATAAAGGGCAAGAGCCCACCAGATGCTGACAAAAATGGCCACAAGACTCAGAATAATTATGGTTCTGGCAGAGCAAGGTGCGAATGTTATGGCAAATGCAGCCAGTAACCTTTCTCTCCTTGTTTCCAGGATTTTAGTGCTGTCAATGGCAGGGACACTGCACCCATAACCCAGTATGAGGGGGATTAATGCCTTACCATGCAAACCGATTTTCTGCATGAAGCTATCCATCATAAAGGCCACACGGGTTATGAGGCCAGAATTTTCTATGTAGGACAGCATGATATAAAAAGGAATCACAAATGGAACAATCAATGTTAATCCTGCAACCAGACCTCCAAAAGCACCATTCCATAGCACGGCAAGTACCGGGCCGGACATTGCAGGATCTACTGGTTGGAAAAAGCTCATGGCATTGGTGATTATTTCTGAGATGAAATTTCCCAGAACAAAAGTCCATACCAGAAGTCCTAATATTACCAATGCAGAGGTAAAATAACCATATAAAGGATGTATAAGAATTTTATCTAATTTCTCAGATAGGCTAATTTTATATTCACAACGCTCTTGAGCACCAGCTGCTATTCTATTTGCCAGTGCATATCTTTCAGAGGCAATAATAGAAAATGAAGGCTCATTATGAATCTGTTCAAGTTCAAGGGCCAGGTAATTGGAAAACTGAATTGCACGTTCTGATAATGATTCAACCTGTCTATTAATTTCAGGATCATTTTCCAAAAGTTTAATGGCCACCCATCTGTTGGAATATCCTAAGTTAATGTTTTCTGATTCTAAAAAGGTTTGCAGTTGTTTAATTACCTTTTCAACTTCACCACCATATTCAATGGGTGTTTTGGGTATTTTTTTAGCCTCAGAAACTTTAATTGCCTTTTTTATGAGTTTTTGTAAACCTTCCCCCCGGGTTGCTACAGTGGGGACTACTGGAACGCCCAGTGCTTTTTCTAACTTTTCTGTGTCAATCTGAAATCCCTTCTGCAGGGCAATGTCCATTTGATTAACACCAATAACCATGGGTACTTCCATTTCCATTAACTGTAATGTGAAAAAAAGGTTTCGCTCCAGTACCGATGCATCCAGCACGTTTATTACAACATCTGGATTTTCATAGGCAATGTATTCCCTGGAAACTATTTCCTCCATGGAAAAAGTGGAAAATGAGTATATTCCTGGTAAATCGATTATGTGAATATTCTGACCCTTATACTGGAGATTGCCCTCAGCACGATCAACAGTCTTGCCTGGCCAGTTGCCAACTACCTGGTCTGAACCGGTTAAATAGTTGAAAATAACACTTTTACCAACGTTGGCATTCCCGGCAAGTGCTAAGGTGATATCGCAGGGTTGTGATGATGTTTCATTTTTTGGAGAGGATGAAAGAGTTTTTTCATAATCAGATTTTTCAATACACTCAGGAAGTTTAACCATATGAGACTGCTCCTCCAGATCTGGATGTGGTTTCCCTGATGATCTCCACAAAAACATTTTTGGCAATATCCCTTCCCAGTGCAAGATGGGATCCACGGACCAGTAATTCCACGGGACCCTTGAAAGGAGCGACTTCAAGGACGCTTACTTGAGCGCCCATGGTTATTCCCATGTCCATTAATCTGCGGATGACTTTATAATCACCTCTGATGAATGAAACCTTGCCTTTTTCATTTTTCTTCATGTCTGTAATGGAAACCAGGTTCTTGTCACGTTTTCCTACTTCGTTGACTTCTTCCTGCCTCCGTTTATGGCATTCTTCACAGGTTTCAAACTTGAAATCACATACGGGTATCAGTTCCTCATCATCAGGACATTCATCAGGATTTTTTAAGAGGTGGCATAATGCGCGTTCAGCATCATCTGAAAGAGAGTGTTCCATTTCACAGGCTTGATCATGAACCTTTTCTTTTTTTATTTTAAGCACATCATGGAGGAATCTCTCTAAAAGTCTGTGCTTTCGGGTAATATTGGAGGCAACTTTATATCCTTCTTCAGTGAGAGTAACACCCTTATAGGGCGAGTAATGAACATATCCCTCTTTTTCAAGTTTTTTTATCATTTGAGTAACACTTGCTGGGGAAATATTGAGCATGCTGGATATATTCGTTGTTTTTACAGGACGTTCTTTTAATGAGAGTTTGTATAGAACTTCCAGATATTCCTCTGTACTTTCGCTTAAGATTTTTTCAGAAGACATTTTAGGGCCACCTAAAATATTTTGTGGGTTTAATACTATATAAGAGTTAGGGTAACCTAAGAACAATTTTTTTAATCAAATTGTTACTCATTTTAAAATTTCATTGACAAAAAGTGCATAGATAACAAAATGGTTCCCATGTGAATGAGAATGTGAAACAGAATGATAAACAAGATTATTGAATAATAAACTAGATTATTATTCTTTAAAAAAAATTATTATCTTAACTAAGCTTAAATAAATATTTGAATTTATTGTATTTCAATCTCTTTAAAAAAAAATAAAAGGGGTTGTAAGTCCGTAGACTTACATCATTGGTGGCATTCCACCAGGCATTCCACCCATGTCACCCATATCAGGTTCGCTTGAGCCTGTGGAGGCTATCATGTCATCGATACGCAGGATCATTTCAGCAGCTTCAGCAGCTGATTGGATGGCCTGTTTTTTAACCCGTTTGGGTTCGATGACTTGGGCGTCCTTCATGTTGGTGACATCCCGTTTGAATACATCCAGTCCCATGTAGAAGTTGTCTTCTTGGGCTGCTCGCAGGTCTACCAGTGCATCGATCTGGTCGATTCCAGCGTTTTCTGCCAGGGTTTTAGGAACGATTTCCAGGGCTTCGGCAAATGCAGCGATTGCCAGTTGTTCTCTTCCACTGATGGTGTCAGCGTATTCCTTGAGTCCTTTGGCTATGGCTATTTCTGGTGCGCCGCCACCTGCAACTACCTGACCGTCCTCCACTGTGGCTGATACTACACCTATGGCATCTTCCACTGCTCTTTCCACTTCTTCGGCAACGTGTCGGGTACTTCCCCTGAGGATGATGGATACTGCTTTGGGGTCGTCGCATTCTTCCACAAAGATGAGTATTTCGTCGAAGATCTTCTTCTCATAAACGTGCCCGGCGTGTCCCAGGTCTTCTGATGAGAGTTCTTCGATGTTGGTTACCACTTGAGCTCCGGTTGCTTTTCCTATGCGTTCCATGTCGGATTTTCTAACCCTTTTAGCTGCCAGGATTCCTGCTTTGGCTAGTAAGTGCTGGGCCAGGTCATCTATTCCTTTCTGGCAGAATATGACATCGGCACCGCTTGCGACAACTTTGTCCACCATGTCCTTGACCATCTGTTCTTCCTGTTCAATGAAGGCCTGCATCTGGGATGGGTCGGTGAGTTTGATTTTGGCATCGGTTTCCAGGTCTTTGACTTCTATTGGGTATTTTAGAAGGGCTATTTGAGCGTTTTTCAAGTCTTTTGGCATGGAATTGACTGCTCTGCTTTTGTCAATAACCACTCCGTTGACGATCTGTGAGTCATGGACTGTTGCACCCTGTATCCGGTGTATGTTAATCTGATCAGAGTCTACTTTACCGTCTTCTTCTACCTGGAGTACTGCATCAACTATTAAGTCTGCCAGTGGTTTTCGTGCTTTTTCAGTTCCTTTACCAGTCATGGCAGTCATGGCTACCATTTGAAGGGTTTCACGGTCACTGGCATCAATGGCTATCTGGTTTAAGATTTCCTGTGCTTTTGCTGCTGCTTTCCGGTATCCCATTACCAGGGTGGTGGGGTGTATTTCCTGGTCCAGGAGATCTTCTGCTTTTTTGAGCAGTTCCCCTGCGATTATAACTGCGGTGGTGGTTCCATCTCCCACTTCATCTTCCTGAGTTTTGGCTACTTCCACCAGCATTTTAGCTGCAGGGTGTTCAATGTCCATTTCCCGGAGGATGGTTACACCATCGTTGGTTACTACGATGTCTCCCATACCATCCACCAGCATCTTATCCATTCCTCTGGGACCTAAAGTGGTTCTAACAGTCTCAGCCAGTACTTTCCCAGCCATTATGTTCATTCGTTGAGCGTCTCGGCCTAAAACTCTTGAAGAGCCCTCAGGCATTATAATAATAGGTTGTCCTTGTCCACCTTGTTGTGCCACATTATCATCTCCTTTCTTCTCAATTGGTAATTTATCAGTGGGTTAGAGGTTATATAAATATGTTGTGGATGTCAGTAAATTCAAGATTGGAATTATGTCTATGACCAGCTTGTGATCCATCCTTTTTTTTATCTACTGGCTGAAAACAATCCCTGATTTCATAACTTATTTCAAATTTGAATAAATTTATAATTACATTAAAAATATTATTCCATTAAATTCATTTTACTAACATTATCCCCTCCAAAAGATGTTATTTCTCATAATCATCTTTTTTAAAGCCCTAAATAATTCCGATTGATCTAAAAGCTCAAACAAACTTTATTATTAATCCAAAAAGGTTTATAAAACCTTTAAATACCAAAATATTTATTATTATAGTGTTAATGGATTTAAGAAGATTTATAGTAATACTTAGCCCAGTATAGAACTCCATCTTCTCTTTTTGATTGAAAGAAAATCCACTACAAAAAACATCCAGAATTTGCAAAAACTAACAGAAGATATGACACGGATCCAGTAAACCATGGAGCAGTGTCAAACCCGGAAACCAAGAGCTATTAAAATTAGAGGATATCTATCAAAATTATTAATTAATATATAAAAAGGGTGCTGTAATGAAGAATATCGATATTAAAAGTAATCTCAGCCAACAAAGATTTAAAAACGATAGTGAATATCGTTCCATTGTTTTAACCATTATTTCAGGAGTTTTCCTTTTAATCAGCTGGTCCGGTCTTTTTAAAAACATATTACCCTTTGACCCAGCACTGGTGAGTGTGGTGATCAGTGGAACACCCATCCTCCTGGAAGCTGGGAAGGGCCTGATCACATCCTTTGATCTAAAAACTAACGTACTGGTGAGTATTGCCCTTATCGCTTCTGTAGCCATTGGCGAATATTTTGCAGCTGGAGAAATAGCGGTTATCATGATGATCGGTGAGATACTGGAGGATAGAACCGTTAGAAAAGCACAGGAAAGTGTTAAAAAACTCATCCAGCTAACTCCACAAGTGGCCCGGGTAAAGACCGCTAACGGGGAAAAGGAAGTATCAGTCAAGGGACTGGGAATAGGTGATATTCTCCTGGTGAAACCAGGTGAATCCATCCCAGTTGATGGAATCATTGCAAACGGGCATACATCCATAGATCAATCGATTTTAACTGGAGAATCAATGCCAGTTGATAAAAAAAGCGGCGATGAAGTTTTTATAGGCACCCTTAACCAGTTGGGGGCCATCGAGGTGAAGGCCACCAAAGTTGGTGAGGACACATCCCTGGCCAAACTCATCAAACTGGTTAAAGAATCTGAAAGTAAGAAAGCACCAGTGGTTAGATTAACTGACTGGGTGGCCACCATCATTGTCCCCCTTGCTGTGGCTGCCTCCCTGGTTACCTATTTCTTAACCCATGATATCATACGCATGGTGACTATTTTGGTGGTGTTCTGTCCCTGTGCCCTGGTACTGGCAACTCCCACCGCAATCATGGCTGGTATTGGTAACGCATCACGCAAGGGAATTCTCATAAAAAGTGGGGAAGCCTTGGAGAATGTGGGAAGAGTTGAAACAATGGCATTTGATAAAACAGGTACAATAACCCATGGTAAACCCGAAGTAATTGATGTTATATCCTTTAACGTAGATTATGTTTCTGAGGAGATTCTTCAGGTGGCAGCGGTTGCTGAGAAGTTTTCAGAACATCCTCTGGGTCAGGCTGTGTATCGTAAAGCTAAAGAAGAATCAATTACACTTGTTGATCCTGAAAGATTCAAAGTAGAGCTTGGTCAGGGTGTTGAGGCTCGGGTGGATAATGAAATGGTTCTGGTTGGAAACCAGAAACTCTTAAGCAACCATCAAATTACAGTGAATCAACAACAGGGAGATGTTATCCGTGCCCATGAAAATCCCGGGAGAACTGTTTTGATTGTTGCCCTGGGAAACTCAGTAATAGGGATTATTACTATTGCCGATAAGATCAAAGGCGAATCCCGAGAAACAATACAGGAACTTAAAGAAATGGGTATAAAAGAGGTCTTCCTCTTAACCGGTGATAATCAGATAACAGCCGCTTCCATTGCTAAAGAAATTGGTGCTGATAAAGTATACTTCCAGCAGCTTCCAGGTGACAAGGTCAGGGTAATTGAAGAAAGGATAATTAAAGGTGAAAAGGTGTGCATGATTGGGGATGGAATAAATGATGCTCCGGCACTGGCCAGATCCAATGTGGGTGTGGCCATGGGTGCACTGGGGTCTGATGTGGCCATTGAAAGTGCGGATGTGGCACTGATGTCCGATGATCTTTCTAAAATCCCAGAACTTATCCATCTTTCCCGAAAAGTAAGGGCGACCATCAATGTAAACATCGTGGTCCCTATACTGATTAACTTCATTGCAATATTACTGGCAGGTTTTGGTATTATCGGGCCAGTGGCTGGTGCTTTGATTCATAACCTGGGATCGGTGCTTGTAGTGGCCAATTCATCACGACTCATCAGTTACCGTCGGAATCCTAAACCCAAAAAAATAACAGTCTCCATCAAGAATGTGGAACCTGTATCCTAATCTTTTTTTACTTCTGACTTTCAATTTCCTGAGATTTTAAATTTCTTGAGAGTATATTTGTGAACCCTATTTTTGAGTGAACCCTATTTTTGAAGTATTTTGAAACTAAATTATATCAAAAAGAATTCAGGCAAAGTTGGAATATTATCAAGTTTTAATGTTATCTGAGAGATATTAAAGTTTTGTTATATATTAAACATCACCATAATAGTATTTTTAAAAATTAAATTTAAATTCTTAGTTTAAAACGGTTTAAATGATTTTAAAATTCGATAAATTTAATACAGGGGAAATATGAGCTACATTTAACTAAAGTAAAGAAAGGTGATGAAATGAACACAGTTTTAGTGAACATAGTTTTAGAAACAATTAAGGATCGGAGAAGTGTTCGCAAATATCAGAATCAACAGATAAAGGACGAAGAACTGGAAATGATAATCAAAGCTGGAATTTACGCACCAACAGCAAACAATGATCAGCCCTGGCATTTTACAGTTATCCAGAACCAAGAACTCATCGAACACATGAATGAAGAGGCCAAAAAATTAATGCAAACCAGTGATGTTAGTTGGATGAGAGAAATGGGAAAAAAATGAAAAATTAAATATTTTTTTTCCATCCCCCCCACAGTGATAGTGGTTTCCGGGAGAAAAACAGCTATTTCACCCCTGGTTGATTGTTGTGCTGTCATTCAAAACATGCTCCTGGCTGCTGAAAGTATGGGCATCGGAACATGCTGGATAGGTCTGGCCAAATTTTTCTTTACCAAACCCGAAAATATTGAAAAATTAAAGATACCAGAGGGTTACCAACCGTATTATGCAGTTTCAATAGGTTACAAAACTTCACCAAACAATAAAGGTCCTGAACGAAATAAAAATGTTGTTAATTACATTAAATAATGAATACAGGGTTTAATTAATCAAAGAAACATATCTATTTAAAGGTTATAATACATATCTAAGGCAAAGTAAGATTAAATCAGGCTTTTATTAGGTTAAGGCGATTATTAGGTTAATATACCAAGAGGTGAGAAAAAAATGGCTGCTAATCTCCATGTGATGACGGGTAGAAAAGGGGGTTGGGATGTTAAAAGAGATGGTGCTGTGAAGGCATCGGGACATTTCGACACCAAAGAGGAAGCAATTGAATTTGCCGAGGAAGAGGGAAAACGGTACAATGTTGAAGTTTTCATACATAATGAAGATGGGAAGATAGAAAAACGGGAAAGCTTTGGTAAAAATCTCTATCCAGGATAAAAGAAAACTATCCTGGAAAACTAATCCTGGATAAATAAATTATTTTTTCATTTTCAAAAGGTTCCCCAGAGAGGTTCTTCTTTTAAATTTATGAATATTAATTATAGGTATTATAGGTATCTAGTTTTATCCAGAAAGAAAGATTATCCCCCCACCCGATAATTAAACTCCCATATGTACTTCCCGGTATGCTCACACCCTGCCAGGTGTTCCATCTCGTGGGAAACACCGTAAGCCGCAGACCCAGAAAAACTCAGGGGACCCCTGATTCTTTTAAGACATATTTCCATGATTTTTGGGTTGAGTTCTGCCTGTATAATATCTTCTGCGTCAAGTTTCACCCGGAAAGGTCTCTCCACCAGTTCGCGTTCATTTTTATTACCACATTTCTCCAGACGCAGCACTTTGCCTTCAGTGGAGATTAAACTGGGATTTACAAATAGGGTGACCCTCTCCAGGGTGTAACCTTCAGCTTTATCATTATTATAACTGGTTATTTTCTCCTTGACTGCCATGGCTTCCAGATCACTGGTTTTAAAACTCCAATCCCCACCGAATTTCAGGGAGAATAATACCGGTATGAAAGCATCCGGTTTAATCTGGAGGTCATGTATGGCCTTATTCTCAGCTAAATTAAAAGACAACTGTTTTTTGAGTTTATCATAATCCAATATATCGTAATCTGGAGATTCCATTATGATCACCCATTCAAATTATTTTTTAAAAAAGATTACTAAAAAGGAAGGTAGGTTGACTTTATGATAATATTATCAAATTTAAATGATTGTTAGTTTATTAATGATTGTTAGTTCTAGATTATTGATTATTAGTTCTAGTTATTAGTTCTAGGAATTCAGGTTAATTATTCAGTTAATTATAATTTAATAATTACTTGCACTGGCTTTAGAAAAAATGAATGGTCTAAAAACAGGGGTTCAACCTGTTTTTAGTTTTCAATTTAAATAATATTCCCTGTCTCTTATTCCTTAGTTTTACACTGGTGGTCCTGGATGGCTTTATCAACCACGGTAAGTATAGCTGGATCAAGGTCATCTTCTTCTCTAATAACCAGTGGTAAATTATCACAGTACACCACTTCCAGACCGGCGTTAAGAGCATCCTTGGTGGCCACGTCCACTGCAGCGGCTTTCAGTTCAGTGAGCATGACATCCACTTCATCGATGTATCTTTCAATGTCCTTCTGGAGTAATGGTCGGTTGGAAAGATGTGGGGTGGTTCCCACCACAGTACAGCCGTGCTCTTCTTCCAGGTGATCTATAAGAACATCCTTAACAGAATCAGGAGCAGTGGTGGCAAATAAAACCCGTTTACCCTCCACAGATTCCAATGGTTTGGGACGGAATACTGTGGGGACCACCATGGCTTCGGGGTTGATCTTTTTTATGACCTTTTCAATACGTTCCACTTTCCCTGGGCTGGCCATTGGCTCTTCGCACATGGTGATAACCACTAGATCGGCCAGTTTAATCCGGAAAGGTCCGAAGAATCGTTCAATGTTGATCATTGGCTGGTTGGCTCCCACCAGTACAATGTGCCGGTCGGTTTTAATGGGTGGTATGGCTGCTCCACTACCCTCCATTATCACAAACTCGGAATCAACTTCATTGGCCATCCGGGCACCCTGCTTCATGTTGGTAATGAACACCTGACCAACCATTCCTCCACCACAACGGCGGCATCCAATGGTGAGTATACGGCTCATCAGGGCATCTTCCCAGTGATCACTGGCAGCATGAATTCCCTTATCAGACTGTTCCATAAGGTACTGGGGTGTGATTTTTATCTGATCTCCACGGACAATCTCCGGCTCCTCAGGACCTCCACGGCCCATAGCCACTACACAGGGATTGTACTCCTCCTGGTGAATTAAACGGGCTGCATATGCAGATACAGCAGTTTTACCAATGCGTTTACCTGTTCCCAGGATCTTTAGGGATGGTTTTTCAAGAACATCGTATTCATCCAGGGGCTGGAATGAAAAATCAGGACCTTCGTAGAGGATTCCCTGCTCCAGAACCAGTGATGCGATTTTAAAACGTTTAGAATAATCAACAACAGGTTCATCGGAAAGATCCATGACAACATCTGTCTGGTGTTCCGTTGCAACCTTAACAATAATATCATAAGGAATTTTATGATGATCAGGACCAAAATAAACTTTAACTCCCAGTTTCTCACCGATTGACTCAGGTGTGGCATCTCTCAGTTTTTCTGTACCTCCAATAAATACAGCGGCCACAACTTCAATATGTTCAAGGTTATCAAGGGTGTTTAATGCTGATTTAGTAACAGGTAAGTAGTGCTCACCATCAATCAAGCATACCATCTTCAATAAAGCACTCATTTATTATCACCAGCCAGGGGTTTTCGTTTTTTTTACATCTTGATTTTTTGGAGAGCTAAAGTATCTTCATTCTGGAATCTTATGAGTTCTTTTCGCGACCGTTTTACCAGTTCTGAGAGGCCGTTGGAAATGTTAGAAGAAGTTCCTCCGTTGTTGGCAGCAATGATCTCAGAAATAGAATTTGACAAGACAAAAATAGCATATTTATGTTCAGCTTTGGTGCGGTGTATGTGATGTGGGCTGATGTTAAGGCACAGATAGTCCTTACACTCATCCTTCACCTCATACTCATGGTCCAGATGCTTTAAAACGTATACCAAAAATTGATGCAACTGTATAAGCTCATCTTTGTACATATCTACCAGACACCTACAATTAAGTAATTATGATTCGATCAATATGCATATATAACTTTCTACCAGAAGCTATACCCAGAAAAAACCATAAGCATAAGGTATAAAGTATTAAAGTGCTGGGCATAGTGGGTAAATTATTGTTTACCTATGATTACAAATAAAGGTTTTGACTGATCTATTAAACATAACCTGAATTTGCAACGATTCATCTTACACAGTTAATAATTATTTAATAAAGTAATACTTGGTTAAAAAATGAGAACCGTAAAACTAGAAGATGGGAACCTGAGAGAACTCTTAGGAAGGTCACAGATAGACTCCGATTCTGTTATGAACATTGTAAATGATATTGTTAGTGATGTTAAGAACAATGGAGATAAATCACTCCGTCACTACACTGAAAAGTTTGATGGAGTTTATCTAAAGGATTTTCTTGTTGAAGAGGAAGACTTGGAAGAGAGTCTCATTAAAATTGAAGATAATTTAATCCGCAGCCTTAAACAAGCCGCATCTAACATACGAAAATTTCATCAAGCCCAGCTACCCCTTGACTGGTCCATGGAAGTGGATAAGGGCATAACTGCCGGGCAGATAGTACGTCCCCTGGAGAGGGTGGGATGTTACATACCTGGAGGAAGGGCTGTTTATCCTTCAAGCATTCTCATGACAGTTATCCCTGCTAAAGTTGCAGGAGTGGATGAAATCATCTGTTGCACTCCCCCAGGTCCTGATGGGAAGGTGGAGGATATAGTACTTGCCGCTGCATATCTTGCTGGTGCGGATAAAGTTTACAGGGTGGGAGGGGCCCAGGCCATTGCAGCAATGGCCTACGGAACAGAAACCATACCTTCCGTGGATAAAATTGTGGGGCCCGGTAACATATTCGTTACCGCTGCTAAAAAGATGGTCTACGGCCAGGTGGACATTGACTTCCCAGCAGGACCATCAGAAGTACTTATAATAGCTGATGAGACCGGAAATCCTGATTACATAACACTGGATCTTCTGGCCCAGGCAGAGCACGACCCTCAGGCGGCATCAGTACTGGTAACCACATCCTGCGAACTTGCACTGTCTGTGGATGATAAACTACAGCAAGAATTACCCCTGATGAAACGAAAGGAAATCATTAAAGAGTCACTTGAAGAAAACGGTATGATAATCCTGGTGGATACACTGGATGAAGCAGTTATGTTTTCCAATGAATACGCACCGGAACACCTGATGATCATGACCCGTGATCCAGAAGAACTGGTCAAGGATATTAAAAATGCAGGCAGCATATTTCTGGGAGATTTAACACCTGTGGCTGCAGGTGATTATGGCTCAGGAACCAACCACGTCCTACCCACATCATTCTGTGCCAGAATGTACTCGGGACTATCCACCGAGTCCTTCCTGAAAAAACCAACAGTCCAACGGCTCTCCAGGGATGGTTTGAATAATCTTAAAGATGTGGTTATTCCTTTAGCAGAATATGAAGGTTTATATGCTCATGCTGAGTCTTTTAAAAGGCGTCTTGATATGATTAAGTGATGCTATATTGAAGTGATTCTCTTTGGATTAAGGGGGATGGTTTAGATTTAATCCGGATTGATTGAATTTTTTTAATCTGGATTGATTCAAAATCAATCTGGATATAATAATCAATCTGGATATAATAAATCCGTGATTAAATTAATAATATATTATATAATACCCCAATGATTATTTAGTTAGAGAAGAAGAATAATTAGATTGAATAAATAATATGGTATTATACAATTTTAAAAAATAAATAGGGTATTGTACAATTTTAAATATTCTAAATCTAAAAAATTCTAAAATCTGAATTTAAGCTTAAAGCTTTTTTAGAGATTCGCGTATAATCTGCATCTCTATCAATTTGTATATTTAATAAGATTGGAGTAAATTTAATAATAGGTGGAGTGAATCCTGAGAAAGGAAATAATCCTCCCAAGACATGGGATAATTCCTTCCCGAAGAGGAATAATTACCATATTTATAATAATCGAGGTGAATTAGATTGACAGATTCATTAGGAAGCTGGAAAAGAACACATTACTCGCAGGAACTAGACGAAGATATGGACACTGAATCAGTGACACTCATGGGCTGGGTTCATGAAATCCGAGACCTTGGAGGCATCATATTCGTACTCTTACGTGACAGGAACGGTATCACCCAGATCACCGCTCCCAGTAAAAAGATCTCACCGGAACTACTGGCTGAGATCAGAAAATTCAAAAAAGAATCCGTGATCGCGGTTAAAGGAACAATACAGGGATCACCCAAAGCCCCGGGAGGTGTAGAGATCATACCCACCGAGGTTAAAGTCTTAAACGAATCCAAACAGCCACTGCCCCTTGATCCAACCGAGAAGGTAAGAGCTGAAATTGACACCAGACTGGACTCCAGATACCTGGATCTTCGAAAACATAGCATCAGCGCCATATTCAAAATAAAAAGTGTAATGTTACATTCGGTTCGAATTTACCTTGAAGAAAATGGTTTCATGGAAGTTAACACCCCTAAACTGGTGGGATCCGCCACCGAGGGGGGGACGGAACTGTTCCCAATCACCTACTTTGAAAGGGAGGCCTTCCTGGGACAGAGCCCCCAGCTTTACAAACAGATGATGATGGCCACCGGACTGGACAAAGTCTATGAAATTGCACCCATATTCAGGGCTGAAGAACACGACACCCTCCGCCACCTCAATGAGGTTATTTCAATCGATGCAGAGATGGCCTTCGCTGACCAGGAAGATGCAATGAACCTCCTGGAGAACCTGGTAAACAATGCAATTAAAGAAGTGAAGGAAAACTGTCAGGCTGAACTGGAAGATCTGGGAGTGGAACTGGAAGTACCTGAATTACCGTTCCCCCGCCTGGAATATGAGGAAGTCATTGCTATCGCCAACTCCAAAGGAGTGCCAATTAGACATGGAGAAGATCTGTCCAGGGCTGCAGAGAAGGCACTGGGTGAAGCCATGGATGGTTACTATTTCATAACCAACTGGCCCAGTGAAATCAAACCATTCTATGTCCAGCCACATGAAGATGAACCAGAAAAGAGCTATGCCTTTGACCTGATGTACCGGGATCTGGAGATATCCTCTGGAGCAACCAGGGTACACCAACACGACCTCTTGGTTGAACAGATAAAGAGTAAGGGATTAAACCCTGATTCGTTCCAGCGTTACCTAGCAGCTTTTGAGTATGGTATGCCACCACACGCCGGCTGGGGTCTGGGAGCTGAACGATTCACCATGTGCATCACCGGGATGAAAAACATCCGGGAAACAGTACTCTTCCCAAGGGACAGGAGAAGGTTGACTCCATAAAGTCAACTTTTTTTTAAATCCTGAATTAATAATTATTTTTTTACCAATCCTTCTCTTTTTAATCTTAAATGAGGAAATGAACATGAACATATACGACATAGCGGTTGTGGGAGCCGGACCTGCCGGTTGCATGGCCGCCATTGAAGGAGCGCGACTGGGTAAAAAAGTAATCCTGCTGGAAAAAAATGATAGAATAGGTCGTAAGCTACTTTTAACCGGTAATGGGCGGTGCAACCTCACTAACACATCTACCCTGGAAATTTTCATGGATGCCTTCGGTAGAAGGGGTTCATTTTACCGGGATGCCTTCGGTAAATTTTCCAACCACAATTTAATGGATTTTTTTAAAGAACATGATCTGGAATTAAAGGTGGAAGAGAATGGACAGGTGTTTCCCATCACTGACAAAGCGGAATCAGTGGTGAATGTTTTAAAAAAGGTTTTGGAGGAATGTAAAGTAAAAGTAGTTTACAGTTATCACTTGGAACATCTCAACAAGGTCGCTAATATCTTCAAATTGTCTTCAACAGATAATGAAGTAATTAAATCCCGTAGTGTTGTTATTGCTACTGGTGGAGTGACCTATGGATTTACAGGGTCAACTGGAGATGGATTAAGAGTTGCTGAGTTTGTGGGACACCACATCAGCGAACTTTTACCAGGAGAGGTTCCTTTGTATGTGCGGGAGAAATGGGTTCACCAGTTAAAGGGAGTTACCCTGGAAGATGTGGGGTTGAGTATAGGATATGGGGGAAAGATGATATCCTTACCCACTGGAAATCTTCTTTTAACACATTTCGGTGTTTCAGGCCCGGTTATTCTAGATGCCAGTCAAGAAATTGTGGATATTATGAATAAACAGGGGGATGTGAAACTTTACATTGACTTTAAGCCAGGCATTAATCATGAATCTCTGGGAGCCCAGTTAATGGAAGATTTCCAGAATTACAGTAAAAAAAGTTTGAAAAATTATTTAAAAATTCACCTCCCCAACAGTACCATTCCTCCTTTATTAATGATTTTAAACATTGACCCTCAAAAAAAGCTTAACCAAATCTCCAAAAAGGAGAGGGTGAAACTACTGCACACATTAAAAGCACTCCCTTTAACCATTACGGGACATCTTCCCATGGATAAGGCTATGGTTACCTGTGGCGGTGTTACTAAGAAGGAGATAAACCCTCAAACTATGGAGTCAAAGCTAGTTGATGGTTTGTATTTTGCTGGGGAAATAATCGCAGGATGTGGTCTCAGAGGTGGTTATAACCTACAACAAGCTTTTTCTACCGGTTATCTTGCAGGAAACAGTGCTGCATCTAAATAATTAATTGAAAAATCATATCAAAAAATTATCAATATAACAGAACTATCAAAAATTCTGTTAATTGATCAAAAATAGCCTAAATACCTATTTTTAGGTAAATACCTATTTTTTATTAGCAATTGTTTTAATGTACTCTTCCAGTGGCCGCGTGGCAAAGTAAAGTACGATTACCGCTCCAATTAACCAGGTGAAGTTGGTTACAATGGCCTGTGCTGAATTTCCCACAGGAAATACCACCAGCCCAAAGGCCATCAAAGGGACAAATGCCAGATACACCGTGATGAGAGATACAGTTATGGCTTTCCGGATTTCGCCGGTGTTGAAGGGGGATGTTCCGGACATGTAATTTACAATGAGCATTACTCCAAAGAAGGTGACCAATCCCAATGAAACAAATATCCACTGTAATGGTATGGCCAGGAGAGTGATTATTGCTGGTATAACCACTAAATCCAGAACCCCCAAGATAGTGATCATCTTCAGGGCACTTTTCCAATTTTTATCATTGGAATGCCTGACCTTACGCAGTAGGTTATCACGCTCTTTAGTGGCCTTTATCCTCTCTTTATCCATCCATTCAATCTTATTCTCAAGTTCATCATTGATGGATTTTAATTTCTCTATTTTAATGAGATTTAAATTGTTGATCTCTTTTTCAAGATCAATACGTTGCTGATTCAATTCGTCAACAGTTTTTTCCAATACTTTTTCTTCTTCTGCAGCCATGATAAATCCCCCACCTGAGGATATTAGTTTAAGGTGTAAAGACCTAATCTAAATCTAAATATATTATATTTATTGGAATATATTAATTTTTAGATGGAATCTGACTTTTTTTTATTTTAATTTTAAAAATTTCCTCTTAAATTTGGTGACTCTAACCCATTACTATGAACTGGAAAATAAGATAATAATTAAACATAAGATAATAAAAGGTGTTGTATTCTTTTCTCCATTTTTAATTAGTTATTTTTGTATCAATACAACAAAAAAATTTCATAAATTAGAAAATAATAATCTGTAGTCGGGTAAAACGCCCTTCCCATAGTGATACTCATTAATAGTTTTAAAATACTCCTAGGAGTACTTTAAATAACGTTTAATTAGCTTCTAAAGTTTTTAATCTTAATGAATTTGAGATAAAGACAAAAAACTTGATAATACCTAATAAAGACATAATTCAGATTACTCTTAAATTATCAAACAACCATAACACTACTAGGACGAGTAACATGATCAGCGTAGTATACGATATTAAAGTTTATAGACAGGTTCTAAAAGATATCATCAAAGAAGATGATGTGGTGGTGGAACTGGGATGTCATGTGGGAAATTCAACCCGCATCATTGCCCAGATGGCACCTAAAGGCAGAATCATCGCACTGGATAAGAGTCCAGAATCCCCTGAAAAGTTTGAAAAAATAATAGCAGAAGAGGAAACTCCCATTGAATTTTTAAACTGTGATGTACGGCTCCATGAAACACTGGAAGAAGTAGCTCGGAAAGTGGATGAAATGGGAGGTTGTGATGTTCTCTCAGTGGATCTGGGTGGGGGTTACCATCCGGACACCACCTTTAAAGTATTCTTCATTTGGTCATCAACTTTAAAACCTCGAGAAACCATCATAAGGAATAGGGGACTTTTAGATTTCCTTCACTCTGCAAACAGTTCTGAGACTATCAGATCCACTGATGGCTGGTTGGAGTCCTGTAGAAATGATGGAGTACCTCCACGATTAAAAGAATTAAAACTCTGGTCTCCCAAAATATAAACAGGACATGTAAAAATTGACATGAGGGGTGTCAAAATAACTCGAACAATATTCCAAGATGATAGTGAAAAAAATATAACCGAAGTCGAAAAAGGCACAGTCCGAATAGAAAAAAGGATAGGAAAGTATATATCAGTTTTCTTATCTCAATTAAAAGAAGGTGAAGAGGTTTATATTTTTACTGAAGACAACTTGGAAGAATTCACCAAACATTTTAATGATAAAATTATTTGTGCCTTCATGGAATGCATTGACACTAAAAAAGAAGAAATTGAACTCTTTAAAATAATCAATAAATTAGAATCTGATAAAGAGAAGCTTCAAAGACTAAACAAAAAATTGAGTGAACAATTATCTAATTAAAAAAAACTTAATTTTATAATTTGCAATTAGTCCTCCGCATCCATGCTTTTTTAGCTTCTTCCTGGAATTTTGGATCCTCATCTAATAACTCTAACACCCAGCCAACACCGGCTAAGTGTTTCATGACTTCTTTGTATTCGGGGCTTTCAATGGTTTTGATGCGACCTTCATCAATGCTAAGGAATTTCAGGGCAATTAAGTATCTTTCTTTGATGTCATCTTCATCTTTATACCAGTAAGTTTCATCAGTATGGGCTGGTTTATGACCTGAAAGCCATTCTGCAAGTTCACTATCTCCTGTTTTATTTTTTATTGTGCTGATGAAATATTTCCTGAGGGCGTGGCCACGCCAGTAACTGTATTCCATTTCCTCAGAAGTTTTAAATCCCTGCATTCCTACCACAACGGATTATGAGCATTCTGGCAGAATATACTGACATGGGATCTCCAGTTACACTGACAAATAATTTCCCTTTTGTTCTTGGATTTGAAGGGTGTAATCGACCATCTGGAATACTGATTCGTTCACGAAGGTATGCTATTATTTGCCTCGTGGCTTCTGGTGGGAGGAATGTGAAATATCGATGGTGTACTTTTTCTCTGGTGATGTGGAGAGTGAGTATCTCATCATTCAATTTAGTTTCCAGGCTGATGAATTCATCTACACTGTTTACCTGCTGTCCTAGAGTTTCACTGGCAGCTGTGAGTAGCTGTGCTATTGTAATGTTTCGCTTTTCAGCTTGGCTTAAACCGGTTAGGGCTAAAGTGTATATAACTGCCCTGGCCCGGGTACTACTTGCATCACACATTTTGCGGATGTCTTCTCTTTTAAGCAGTCGCCCATAATTTTTGTCTAGGCAGGAAGTTCCTTTTGGAAATTTGATCTTTGGAGGGGTTATATCGTTATAATCGTAGAAGGTTCTAATTGTAACTGATATAATTTTTCACTGTGCTACGTGATTTGTGTTCTTCCTCTTCTAGTTGTACTTTAAAAGCGGTTACTCTGGATTTAATTCTCCTTTTACGTTTCCTTATGTCCTTATCTTCCTCGTTTTCAGCTTCTTCTATGAGTTTTTCCAGGCTAAGACTATGAAATTCACTGTATCGTCGAAGGGCCAATTCATATAAAATTCTTGTGTTTTCAGAATAACTGTTACTACTGAAAAAAGTTTTTATTAGAGTATCATCTTCTTTATTCATAAGAGTCACTTTGTGAAGGGGGGTTTATGAAAATCGAAAAAGTGTTGATTTTCAAAACTTTACTTAGAAACAGAGGTCTTTTAGATTTCATACACTCATCATCAAGCTCTGAGGTTATCAGATCTGAAAATGGGTGGCTGGAGTCCTGTGGAGATGATGGCATCCCACCGCGATTAAAAGAACTAAAACTCTGGTCTCCAAAACTATAAGAAGGAGGGTATTTATGATAGGAAAGAAAATCAGGATTGAAAGGATAATCAACCGAAAAACAGGGAGATGTGTTATCGTTCCCATGGACCACGGTGTTTCAATTGGGCCTGTGGATGGAATAATAAAAATGGCAGAGACCATTGATGAAGTGGCTAGCGGCGGTGCCAACGCTGTAATAATGCATAAAGGAATGGTTGGCACAGGACATCGTGGATATGGGCGAGATATCGGCCTGATTATTCATTTATCAGCTAGTACTGCCCTGGGACCCGACCCTGATCATAAAGTGCTGGTGACCAGTGTGGAAAAAGCCATCCAACTGGGTGCAGACGCAGTATCTGTACACGTAAACGTAGGATCGGAGATGGAACCGGAGATGTTAATGCACTTGGGAAGCATTTCCGAGATATGTGATGATTGGGGCATGCCCCTCATTGCCATGATGTATCCAAGAGGCAAAAAAATCGACAATGAACACCACGCAGATGTGGTGAAGCTTGCTGCCCGTGCCGGTGCAGAACTGGGAGCCGACATCATTAAAACCAATTACACCGGAGACCCGGACACATTCAAAGAAGTAATTGATGGTTGTCCGGTTCCCCTGGTCATTGCTGGAGGACCCCGAGTAGAAACCGACCGTGAACTTTTGGAAATGGTGAAAAACTCTGTTGATGTTGGTGGAGCCGGTGTGGCCATAGGCCGAAATGTCTTCCAGGCAAGATCACCACAGAAAACCACCCGGGCCATTGCCGAGATTGTTCACAATGACTTGGAAATTGACGAAGCCCTTAAAATCCTCAATGGTAACTAAAAACCATGGTATTTTTTCAAACCACCCCAGGATCTAACAAATCATTCCAAAAAAATGAATAAATAAATTATAATAAACATTTATAAATGGATACGCATTTATAAATGGATTTAGAAGGTTAAAGCATGAAGTTTGCATGGATAATGGCCGAAGGTAATGTATGGGATAAAAAAAAGCAGTTCATTACCACTGCACTGGAATCAGGGATGGATCACATCGTTGACTTTAGCGATGTGGACAATATTCGTAAGCTGGGTAATGTGAAACTGATCTCTGATATTGAAGGATCTGATGTGGTTCTGGTGGGCCGCAACAGCGAAGGAGACGGCACCCTCATCATACCAGATGACCTCGCAGAATCCAAGGATCTGGCTGCAGTTAAGAGGTTGAAAAGAAGGGATAAAAAAGTAGCAGCCTATGTGGAGATTCTCACCAAAAAACACGAAGAACTGGCTGCACTCTTAGGAAAAGATGCTGATTACCTCATCCTCATGGGCCGGGACTGGAAAGTCATACCTCTGGAAAACATAATCGCTGGACTGCAGGGTGAGAAAGTCAAAATCATTGCAGCAGTAGCAGATTATGATGAGGCTAAACTGGCTCTGGAAACCATGGAACACGGAACCGATGGTGTACTGTTATGTCCCCATGAAATCAGCCAGATAAAAAAGGTAGCTGAACTAATGGAGAAAATACAGAGTGAAAATTACCAGTTAAAACCAGCAACCGTCACCAAGGTCGAACCAGTGGGAATTGGAGACCGGGTCTGTGTGGACACCTGCTCCATGATGCAACTGGGTGAAGGTATGTTGGTGGGATCCTACTCCCAGGGATTGTTCCTGGTGCACAGTGAGTCCATGGAAAGTGAATACGTTGCCTCACGACCCTTCCGGGTTAACGCCGGCCCAGTGCATGCCTATGTCATGACCCCGGGTAATAAAACCAAGTACCTCTCTGAACTGGAAACCGGAGATGAAGTGCTTACAGTGGATCAGGAAGGTAACAGCAAAGTGGCCATAGTGGGGCGGGTTAAAATCGAAAAACGACCATTGATGCTGGTGGAAGCAGAATATGAAGGAGTTGTACTTAGAACTCTTCTTCAAAACGCAGAAACCATACGCCTGGTCTCAGAAGATGGTAAGCCCATTTCCGTGGCAGAACTAAAGGTTGGGGATAAGATAATGATCTACTTGGACCCCAATGCTCGGCACTTTGGAATGGCCATTGAAGAGAGTATTATTGAAAAATAATCATCAAATCAGAACAAGAGATAAATATAATTAACTTTATCTCTTAAATTTTTATATTTCTCAATGTTAATTCTTTTATTTTTCTCAAAGACGATTCTATTTTCTAAGAACAATCCTATTTTGTAAATATCAATTTAAGAATTTTTTAAAAAAATAATGAGGGTCATTCTATCACAACTAATGAAACCCCATACTTCTAAATATAAAATTTTAAATAATACTTTTCTACATATTCGTTGCAAGAGATATAAAATTAATATTAATGATTATGGGGCGAAAAGATTAATAAAAAGATTTTAGCATTGCTTATTGTTATAGTAGCTATTGTTGGCATTTATGGTCTCTTTTATGCTGCGGTTACAACTGTTTTAATGCCAATGGATGCAAATATCTACAAAGATCAATTAAACACAATACCCGAACTTTCCACCATCAATGAATCCACAATTACTGAGCTGGAAAGTGGAGCTGGGGTTACGGAGAGCATGTCAGCATTGGCATACACATCCTCAGAAGAAAGGACACAAATGGCTAATATAATGAGAATGGGTAGTAACCTACCTCCTGAATTTGTAAACCAAAATTTTGAAGAATATGATAGAACCAATGAGAATAAAATCTGGGCATATGATTTAATAGTAAGAGGGGATATTTCCAATCAGCTAAAGAATATTTCAAGCACATATAAAGAGATTAAACACCTGAACAATGAAACACTTTCCTTAAATCAAAAAGCTGCCAATGACTTTGAAAGTGGAGATAGTAAAGCTTATGCTGAAGATTTAAGAAACACCGCCAACAATCTACGACAATACAATAAAACAATGGAAAAATTAAAAACCCAGCTTCAAAACTTAATCAACCAACTACAACAATGATTAATGGGCTCTAAAACAGATAATGAATGTATAACATCTTTAATTAGGGGAAGTGGGAATTACAAAGATAATTACCATCAGCACACCATTAATCACAAGCACATAGTAAATTAAGAGAATAGATTAAGACCCATTAAACCCATAAATTAAACTATAAACCCGGAAGTGGAATGGATACTTATAAACCTAAAGAGGCATGGATACTTATAAACCCGGAAATGGAGATTGGAACACTATAAACTCCACCAGTGGAATCTTAAGGACGTAAAGGGGTTAGGAATGTTAACTTACAACACAGAACTCATAACACCCTATGCCAAGGATGAGCTATTAAAAGAATTTAAAAGTAAGGTTAAGTTCGAAAGAAAGGCCAATATTCATGGAGCTTGTGTTAAACTCCTTACTGACAATGAAGAGTTTAAAGAAGAATGGGAAGATAACTTCAAGTTCATGAACGAGGATATCCGCCCCCATGCCAAGATCTTCGCAGTGGAAGATGGTCAAGAGCTGCAAGTATCATACGAACCCATTTCCAAGATCTGTATCATTAAAAACTGTGACTACTATGGCTGGATTAAAAGCATAGCCCTGGCAACAATTTCCGATTTTTTTGAAGAATACCATTCTGAGCACCGGCGTTATTCAACTCATGGATCAGCAGTTGACTGCGGAGGACATGCCATGGCCATTATCGGACCCCCAGGTACGGGTAAAACCACACTTACCTATGGACTGCTTCAGTATGATAATTTTAATTATATCAGTGATGACTGGTTCTTCACCCGACTCTTCAACAATGCAGCTGTTATCTATCCTTCAGAAAAGAATTCTTACATCCGTGATGATTTAGCCCAGGTCTGGGAAGGATTTTCTGAAGAGGTGAGCTTGGTTCAGTTGGATAACAGGGGTCGGGGAATCGCCGATGTCAACACACTTTTCGGTGGGAGGGTTCGAGAAACAAGCACCCTCAAGACAATAATCCTCCTTGAAAGGGACACTTCAAACCCCCATTTCCGTAAACTGGATCCAGAAGAAGCCCTGGATTTCATGCTGGAGAATGATTTCTGCAATCCCCACCAGCTGGTGAGGGATGAGCGTAAATTCAACCTGAGGAAAAACTTTTTCCATGAGTTATTCCAGGCAGTTGATGTTTACCTGTTGAATACTGTGGAAACTCCCAGGGAAAGTTTGGATAGGATAAAAAATCTTATTATTTAATAAAAAGATAACAGATATAACTTTAAAGAGTAATTATGATTTATTTAAGTAATTGTGATTTATTATTGTATTAAAGTTACAAGGTGATTTTTATGCGAGCATTTATAGCAGTTGATGTTGATAGCAGGTTATCCTATAAAATCCAGGAAGTTCAAAGGGATCTTAAAAAAACACATGCACCCTTGAAGATGGTGGAACCTGAGAACCTGCATTTCACCTTCAAATTCTTCGGTGATATCTCCTTATCCCAGGCAGATCAGATAACCAGTGTTATACAGGATAAACTGGAAAATTACCATTCATTCCCACTGCAAATCAAAGGAACTGGGGTGTTCCCCAAAATAGAATACATGAGGGTTATCTGGCTGGGGATTGAAGATCCCCACAGTTTTTCCGAGATGCAAAAAGACCTTGACTTGGAATTTGCAAAAATGGGGTTTAAAAAGGAGAGGAGTTACATTCCCCACCTCACCATTGCCCGAGTAAAGGGTCCTAAAAACAGGGAGCTCCTGGCAGAAAAAATTCAGGAACTAGAGTCAATTGAAATTGGTGAAATGACCGTGGAAAAACTGGTGTTAAAAAAGAGTGAACTCACCCCTGTGGGCCCAATATACACCGATGTTAAGGAATTTTTCATTTAAAATGTTAAGCAAAGAATGATTGAAACTATAGATGATTTGAAATATTATCAATCAGTTTAATTATCAATCAGTTTAAAATTATTTATCAGTTAAAAAAAATAGTTAGAGGTATTGTAGTGATTGATTTTCGCCGAATCTTAGATGATATAGAACCCTCAAAGGATGAGGAACTCAGAGTCCGTAATTTATCTTTAAAATTAATGGAAATCATTAATCGTACTGCCCATGATACGGGTGTTAATGCTGAAACCGTACTACTGGGCTCAGTGGCCAAAAATACCTGGATATCCAATGGGGATAATGAAGATGGCAAAGGCTTGGACATTGATATTTTCATAAAATTCCCTTTAACCACTTCCCTGGATGATCTGAAAGTCCAGGGTCTGGAACTGGCGAAAAAATGCATAAAAGAAGTTAATGGAACCTATGAAGAGCGTTACGCATCACATCCGTACCTTACAGGTACCATTGAAGGTTACATGGTGGATTTTGTCCCCTGTTATAATATTAAAGATTCCAATGAACTGAAATCAGCAGTGGACCGCACTCTACTGCATACCGAATACATCATGGCCAACTTAAAACCAGACCAGAACAAGGAAGTAAGGCTTTTAAAACGATTCATGAAGATGGTAGGGACTTATGGCTCTGAATTTAAAGTGGGCGGATTCTCCGGATACCTGTGTGAATTACTGGTGATCCACTATGGCTCGTTTCTGGATGTTCTTAAAGGGGTTTTTGACCAGTGGAAACCCGGCTTCCAGATCGACCTCATGAACCATGGCACTGCTAACCTGTACAAGGATCCCCTGGTAGTTGTGGATCCCACTGATGGAAATCGGAATGTTTCCGCGGCTTTAACCCTACAAAAAATGGCAGAATTCCGTGTGGCTGCAGATAATTTCCTGGAAAATCCCAAAAAATCATACTTTTACCCTAAAACCATTACTTATCATAGAGAAACATTAAGGGATGAATTCAAAAACAGACAGACCCATTCAATTATCCTGGTTTTCCCCACACCAGACATTCCAGCCGATGCCCTGCACCCTCAGATCCAGAAAACTGAAAAATCACTGGTGAAAATTCTGGAAACTGATGATTTTAAGGTCATGGGGAGTGAGTACTGGAGTGATGAGTATAAAACTGCAATAATACTCCTGGAAATGAACACATGGCATCTGACCCCCTTCCAGAAATATTCCGGCCCACAGGTATGGGATCAGGGAAATAGTTGGAAGTTCCTGGAAAAACATCCAGAATCATGGGTGGAAGGTGACCGGTGGGTGACACGCACCAAGCGCCAGTATCAGGATGCGGAATCCCTTATTCAGGGGACACTCACCCCCAGGGGGATTAAAAACCTCAGGGTGGGGAAACATTTGAAGAAGAAACTCCTGGAAAAATACAATTTAGTGGATGTTCTGGATCTGTTAATTGCTGAAGATGCAGATGAAGATATACTGAAATTCCTACACTGTTATCTCCATAAGAATGAGCTTTTAATACGGGATTAAGAATTATTTGTTCAATATAATCCTTTTTCACTATTTTTTAATTTTCAATTCAGATTTCATTAAGAATTCACATTTCATTAAAATATTAAATTAAGACACTAAGCAAGCTGATTTAATTTAAATCCCTGACTTTTAATCCTTCCTTTCGTAAACAAATTTGGGAACAGCGTCCTGGAATGGGTCAAATGTTTCCAGGTTCTTGATGAGGGTGGATTTCATGCTGACTCCGGAGTGGAGGGAGGAGGGTAATCTCAGTATTCTTTTCAGGTCAATGGAAACCTTGGCATCTACCAGTGTCAGATTAAGGGAAGCGATCCCTTTAACCAGTCTGGCATATCTCACAGGACCAATTTCTTTCCGGAACAATCCCCACTGGTCTTCAGATAATAATTCCCGGTGCTTTATCACTGCCTTCTTAATATCCTTACTGACTTCATCAATTTCTGTGTCCAGGTTCAAGTTCAAGAGGGCCTGTTTAACCCGGTCAGTGAATACTTGCGGATAACCAAAGGGGACGGTAAAGTGTTCCAGGTTGTATTTCATCCCGTGACTGGAGTATTCACTGCGTGGAACATCAGAACCCACCAAATATTTAACGATCTGGCTACGTACGTCACTGTCCATGCCCATCACATTGTCGTCCAGAACTCTTATATGATAACCACGACCCGAATAAACCACATGAATATCAGAAAGACCCAGATCACCCCGGATGGTGTCAATCAGTCCATGGACAATGTCTTTGGCCTGGTTTAAGCATATTTCGCAGACGTTTTCACAACCACAGGATCTTATAGGTATATCCTTGGCATCCACATCAAAGACCAGTTCTGCTTTTATCCAGCCATCCCTGCGTCGGGGTTTATGGTAAAATGCCACTGAGGAGTAGGCCGCAAATGGTGTGCGGTATCGCATGAACTTCCTTAAATAATCTGTATTCTGAAATACACGGTAACGGTCGTTGGGTCCCCGGCCCATATGGTCAAAACCGAACTCCCGCTGGGTGAGGGTTTTGCGGATGAATTCAGGGATATCATTAACATCCCATTCTTCCCGGTAGTACTGACGACGTTCATTGGGGGTGGCTGGTTTTAGATCCATAATGAATCAACCCTCCACAGAATTATTATCATCAGAGTTCTTATTTTCATTTTTAATAGAATTTCCAATATCATTAACATCGGTGCTGCTCTGATTATCCTCAGAATCTGAATCTTCTTTATCCAAATTCCTTACTTCCCATATCCTCCGGTTGTAATAGCTCAACGGGTTGCCGATTTTTTTGCAGACATCATCTGGTCGGCAGAGATGTGGCAGGTGCAGTTTTATCTTCTCACAACTCATGGGAGTGTACCATGTGGTTTCACCCTCATGTTCCATTTTCAGAGTGGAATGCATTCCAAAACCGAGCTTCGCATTGATGTTAACCTTTTCCTGGGGCTGATCATCGAATAATGGTGGTACACATCGCTGTGCAGCCTCATAAATCAATGGTAGGACCTCGTTTTCTGTGATTTCCAGTTGTGGGTCCTGGTCTGAGACTCGTTTGGTGATGTTCATCCTGAAAACATCAGGATACAATCGGGCGTAGGACACAAAGGGTGTCATAAATAGTACAATAGCATCGTTCCGTCCTCCTGATTTTATACCCTCCAGGGCTTTATTTACACATGGTGGGAATGCCAGGGGGTTCAGTGGTCCGGCTTTCATTGGTCCTCCACCACTCCTTCCAGAACCATAACCGTAATGTTGCATTGGTTCGGCCAGTACTTCCGCCACTTCATCAGCCAACTCAAGGAGTATGGGGTTAGGTTCCACCATGACACGCGCCTTTTCATGAACCTGTTTAATGTAATCCTCGGTTTCCTGCATGATCATCTTAACCATTATAAGTTCTTTCAGTTCATCTCCAATTAAAAGTTGATACATGCTATCAGGATTGCGATGTTTTATCCGGGAACCAAAACGATGAATAAAATCTTCCTCATTCAGTATTAATTCCCCATTATCCAGTACCAGTTCTGTGAGACGTATTTTTCGGGTGCTTAATAATTCTTGAAAGAATGTCCAGTGAACCATATCATCATGCAGGAGCATTGCTAAGGATTGGTCCACCATCAACCTGCTTTCTTGAATACTTAGTTTCCCCAGTCTTTCCTGGATGAGATCACCCTGTGCCTCAACCATAACTCTGGTTTCACGTGAATTGGGTCCGAATTTAACTCCAATGGCTTGACACAATAAATAAAATGAAATAACATCATATTTAGTTATGGAATAATCAGAAAGAAAAGAATATCTTCGACTGTTAAATTCCCGATCGTGCTTTTTCTTAATATACCATTCAATTCTTTTTAGGGCAAGTTCCAGATAATTAGAGGGTATTTCATTATCATCAACAATTTCCTGAGAGGGATTACGAGTCACGAGTCTTCTAAGTTCAGGGATATCATCAGATATGCCTTCGAAGCTGCCCAGTTCCCTTACAATGTCCTTTCCCTCAGGTGATAATGGGTTTAAAAAAGAGATGGAAACCATAATTAACTGTTGGTTTTAATAGGTTTTAAAAAATTTGTTAATGTAAGAAATGTATTGCATTATGAATCAGATTTTTCTTCATTTATGGATACCCAGTTAAATTATCCTTTTCTAGGGCAGGGTAGGGCCAAAATCATAGGTCCATTGGTGGGGTTGAGATCTATGGATAACTATTATATAGAAATTAGATAAAAAAAGATATTATTCTTTATCATTAACTCCAACTGAGTTTTTACCGTAAGATGGTTAATAAATATTTAAAAACAGTTATCTAAGGCAAAATAAACTTTATCATTCGTAACAAGGTTAGTATAGGAGGAATAACTTTGAGTAAAGATTCAAATAAAGTGTTTATCACCTGCGCCCTGCCCTACGCCAATGGACCCTGTCACTTGGGACACTTGCGTTCAACTTACATACCTGCAGATATTTACGCCCGTTACCATCGGATGAAAGGCACAGATGTGCTACTGGTGTGTGCTACCGATGAACACGGAACACCCATAGCTGTTCAGGCGGAAAAGGAAGGAGTATCACCCCTGGATGTTGCCACTCGTAATTACGAGTTGATTAGAAAGGATCTGGAATTATCGGATATTTCTTTTGATAATTTTTCTAGAACCACCGACCCCTTACATTATGAGATATCCCAGAACTTCTTTTTAGATCTTCATGAGAAAAATTGTATTTATCCCAAGACCATACAGCAGCTTTACTGCCCGGAATGTGAACGATTCCTCCCTGACCGTTACGTGGAGGGCACCTGTCCCCACTGTAATGGAGAGGGTGCACGTGGTGACCATTGCGAGACCTGTGGCCGGCACCTGGAACCAGTGCAGCTGGTGGAGCCAAGATGCCTGATATGCGATTCAAAACCAGAAGTCAGGGAATCTGAACAGTATTATTTCCGTTTAAGCAACTTCCAGGATGAACTGAAAGGATCTATTGAAGGCAACCCAGAGTTACCGGCTAATGTCCGGAATTATGCTCTGCAATGGATTAATGAGGGATTGAAAGACTGGATTCTCACCAGGGATATGGACTGGGGTATCCCGGTTCCCCTGGACGGTGCAGAGGGTAAGATCATCTATGTATGGGGTGAAGCATTCCTGGGTTACATTTCATCGGCAGCACAGTGGGCCCGCCGTGAAAACAAGTCATGGAAGCCCTACTGGGATGGCCGTGCAGTGCATTTCATTGGTAAAGATATCATCTACCACCACAGCATATTCTGGCAGGCAATGCTCATGGCCTATGGTTGCAAACTACCTTACAACATTGTTGCCGGGGAGTACCTGTCACTTGAGGGTCGTAAAATGTCAACCAGTAAGAACTGGGTGATATGGGCTGCGGATTTCATGGAGAAATTTGATGCAGATCTCTTAAGATACTACCTGGTTGCCAACGCACCCCTCACCAGGGACACTGACTTTTCCTGGGATGACTTCCAGAGGAGGGTCAATGATGAACTGGCTGATGTGGTGGGGAACTTTATGCACCGTACATTCTCATTCACCCACCGTTTCTTCCAGGGAATGATACCTGAGCCGGGTTCCTTCAATGAATATGACCAGAGTGTTCAAAAAGAGATAATTGAAACCCCGGGTAAAGTAGGTGAGCATATTGAGAACTTCGATTTCAGGGAAGGTCTTAAGGATATAATAAAACTAGCCAAACTGGGAAACAAATACTTCAATGACCAGGAACCCTGGAGAACAGTTAAAGAAGAAGGAAAAAGGGCCACTACCACAATTTATCTCTGTAATCAGATTGCAAAGGTCATCAGTATCATTATAAGTCCTTACCTACCATCTAAAGCCGTGGAGATGAGGGAAATTCTGGGTTTAAATGGAGATAAAAGTTTGATATGGGAGGATTCTGCTGAATTTATAGCAGCCGGAACCCCTATTCTCAAGGCTAAACCATTATTTGCTAAAATTGATGATGAAGTTATTGCTGAGGAAAAAGAAGCACTTTACAAAAATTTAGAGGAGAGAGAAACTATGGATAATCTAATCAGTATTGAAGATTTCACCAAATTAGACCTGTGTGTGGGTAAAGTTATTGGAGCTGAGAAAGTTAAGGGCTCTGATAAACTGTTGAAATTAATGGTTGATGTTAAAGACAAACAATTGCAGGTTGTTGCAGGTTTAGCCACCAAATATGCGCCGGAAGACATACTCAATCAGAAGGTAATTGTATTGGTGAACCTCCAACCAGCCAAACTTTTCGGCATAAAATCCGAGGGAATGGTGCTGGCTGCTGGAGATAGTCTCAGCCTCTTAACCGCACCTGATGCCACTATAGGCGAAGGAATACAATAATCAAGGTGAAATTATCACAGTACACCTGTTGAATATCATTATACACATGTGAATATGTGTATACACTAGTGCAAGGTGAAGATATATCACAATATACAAAACTGATGATTAATTTGATAGAAAATGGATGATTAATTGATAATAAGTGATGAATTGTAGATTGATAACATCTATTAATAAATTAAAGATGTCTCTATTTTCAAAATCATCATCCATTTGAGGAATTCGGGCGAATTTAATACTTTAACGAAGGAATACGATGAATGAATCTGTACTCATTGGAAAATCCGAGCGTTTTCTGGATCAGATAAAGAGAAAAGGAATTTCATTAAGTGATATTGAAAGCCCGGAAAAATTCCTGACACTTTACACTTATTTGAAAGACAACATGGATACTCTGCAGGATATGAGAGAAACCATGGAAATTAAGGGTTACACTGCGCCTTATCGTTCCATAAACAAGTATGGCCGTCCCCTCAGTGGTGAAACCAAGGCCGAAGATATGTATGATGTCAGCCGCCACACCCAGTACTTCCGGATGAACGCTGCTGCCAAAAAAAACATACTGGATCGGGTTAAATCTGCCATGTCATCTCATCGTATTGCCATTGGACATCTGGAGGAGTTCGCCACATTAGAATGTGCTTCCTGCCAGAGAAAGTACAAAGGTCATGAGATAGCTCTTCTGACCCGAGAAAATTGCCAGTGCGGCGGAGATAATATAAAATTGCATGTAAACAGGGATGGGGTTTATCGTCTTGAAATCATCCCATTTTTACCCCTTTCTGGAGATTACATGGTTAAACTATCCGAATTGAGTCCCCGAAGCAGGCAAGCCTTCCGCAGCATGGTGCGCATCTTAAAACAGGAAAAAAGAGGAATTGTTAAAACCGTGTCTCTGGTTATCAAGATCATGGAAGATAGTAGATGGGTTAGAAAAAGGGTTACCATTGACGCACATGAAGAGGCCAACTATGAAAAAGAGATCCGGAGCCAGTATGGTTCCAATGCCCGTATAGAAATGATGCAGTTTCATCGTAAAAAACCGTCCATAATCAATGACAAACAGGTCCAAACTGCCCTTTCACTTGGTTATGTAAAGTATGCTGAAACCCAGATCCTCCATTTTTTACCTGCTTTACTTGAAAAATCCCTCTCCAATAAAGAGAAAGTTGAAGAATACCAGGAAGCAATGGAAGTTGCCGAAAGAAATGCCAACAAATATGAAAATGGTGATGAACCCGAAACCCTGAAGAAGTTCTTTCTAAAAAAAGAACTAGAAAAAAGAGGACTCCTTGATGATGGGAATCTCAATGAAACAATCAGACAGGATTTAAAGGAGAAAGATTTGCTTGAAAAAAGCCTCTTTCTTGAAATCCCACGCATATACATTTTATGGGATCTTTTACACTATTATCTGACCACTTCCTATGATCGCAGAAATAAACATTCGGGTCCCTTCCCCTACCTTCGCCCTGGTCTTGATTCAAACCAGATAAAGTCGTTCCAGGACTTCAAACAGGATGTGGTGCAGATCATGCAGGATCACCTCACCGAAGGGATAGAATATATACCCCAAATGGGAAAGGTTTTATCCAGTAAATTCTCAGTTGAAAAAAAGATGAAAGGCCTTCACCTACAGATGGGAACTGCCCTGGGAGCGGCGATACTTTCCATTGAAGGAAACATACCCACTGAAAGATCATCAGAATTATTCTCCATACCTCTTAAAGATGTTCAAAAAGAGAAAGAAACCCTGGAAACCTTGCAAAAACCTGCTACTTCCAAGGCTAAACAGTTCATGGCAATGATGAAAAAATAGCATTAAAAAACTAAATTTACTCTTTACAAATTAAATATGATGAATCATGCTTTTAATAAATGAAAAAATTCTTAAAAAATGTAAAAATTCTATAATAAATCTAATAATAAAATTATAATAAGAAGATGGACTCCAGGAGTGTTCCGAGTTGAAAGATGAAATTTATGTGAATAAGCCATTATCCTTCAGCAGGATAATGGAACTCCTGGACCAGTATCCTGATCTCAAGAAGATAAGCTGTCCTCCCAGTTTATATTCACGGATTTCACCAAAGTATATTCAGGCACTTAATGAACTGGGAGTGACTGTTGTACCAGTAGAAAAGAAAGGGCGTCCTAAAAAGTATAATGAAAAAGATGCGGAAAATATCCTGCATTTATTGAAATCAGGAAATACTCCTAAGGAAATTGCAGAAACTCTAAATATTCCCCTGAAAACAGTTTATTACCTCAAGGAGTCACCCCTTAAACGTGGGCGGAAGATTAAATACGATACCTTAAAAGTTAAAAAAGTTAAAAACCTTTATAAAAATGGAGTTCCAGCTAAGGATATTTCAAAAGACTTAAAAATCCCCCTTAGAACTGTTTACTCCCTCTTAAAACGGTGAAAAAAATGGAACCTAACCTTATCATCCTTTACCAGAACCTGTTTTTAACCTCGGCCATCTGTGCCCTGGTGGCCTTTCTGGTAACCTTCATAAGCATGCCCCGTCTTATTAAAAAACTGAAAGATGCAAAGATAGTGGGGCGAGATATTCATAAACCATCCAAGCCAGCTGTGGCTGAAATGGGTGGTATTGGTATTCTTTTCGGATTTATTATCGGGATATTTCTAGGTATTTATTTCTATCCTGCGCTTCAGTTCCAGCTCACCATCACCCTGCTGGTGATCCTCCTGGTGGGGATGGTGGGGATGGTGGATGACCTGGTTATGTTGTCCTCCAAGGAAAAGCTCATCCTGCTCTGGCTGGCTGGTCTGCCCCTCATATGGATTGCCCCACCCAACGTGGATCTTATATACATTTTATCGGTTCCCATTGCAGTTTCCATTGCTGCCAATCTCACCAACATGCTAGCGGGATTGAATGGAATTGAATCTGGCCTGGGGGCCATTGCCATGACTTCCCTCAGTATTGCCTGTATTATCATGGGCAAGTTCGATGTGGCTGTAATCAGTATGTGTATGTTGGGAGCGCTACTGGCCTTCCTCTACTACAACCGCCATCCATCTAATGTATTCCCCGGAGATGTTGGTACACTGATTATTGGAGCAACCATTGTAGTGGTGGCATTTATAGGCCGGGTGAAGATCATTGCACTGATTGTGCTGATACCCAACATAATAGATATGCTACTCAAACTTTACAGTGCAGGTGTAATGGAAAGACAACAACACCAGCCCACCCAGGTGGGAGATGATGGGAAGCTGATGGCTCCTGAATCAGGTTTCAATTCGCTGATACGCTGGATCTTAAAACGTCCCATGGAAGAAAAGAATGTGGTCATCATTGTGTGGCTCATTGGGATATTCTTCGGAGCTGTGGGAATAATCCTGGCTTACACTCTAAAAGCACGTATGTTTTAATGAATAGTATTTTAATCAAAACTAAATGCTATTTAAATTACATATTCACGTTTTGTTGTACTAATACACAAGAAGAAATGAAAAATAAATTTTTGATGGGATATCGGGAATACATCCCAGATTCTTAATTAATAAATAAACCTTTTATTCTGAGTTAAACTTCATCATAGGTTTTTATAGGAGTTATAAATAAATCAATCATAAATAGATTTTAACAGCGCCAGAGCAGCTTTTTCTATATCTGGATCATTTAAATGTTTTATTATTTCCATGGATTGGCGAAGATAATTGGAACCTACATCTGTTTCACCAAGCAAAAAGTAAGCAGTCCCCATCATCAACTGAGAAATTGATTCTCCCCTTTTATCACCAATTTTCCCGAAAGACTTGAGAGATTTTTGGAAAAATTCCAGAGATTTTTTGGTTTTCTCTTCTTTTAAAGTAATATCACCCATGATCAGGAGTAATGCTGCCTCTCCTTTCTCATCACCAATACTGCTGGCCATTTGATATGCTTCATCTAAATGGGCCATTGGGTTTTCAAAATCCTGATAGGTACCGTATACTGCGGATTCATCCAGAAGTCCAATGATATCATCAAGCCGTTTCCCAATTTTCACATAATCAACAGACTCATCATCCAAGGGGTAAGATTCACCAGATACTTCTGATTCTGGAAGAATATCATCCCCACCACCAACCATTGCTTTTTTTGCTGCCTTATTCTTGGTAGTTTCAATTTCAGCTTCGTATTCTTTTATTTTATTTAAAACTTCCCCCTCGAGGGGTGTGTCCAGGGAAAAACAGATTTTGAAAGATTTATAATAGTAATCAAGTGCCTTTTGAACATCATCAGTGCTGCTGTACACATCACCTATTAAATCCAAAATAGTTGCTTCTTCTTCAATAAAACCCAATTCATGGTATATTTCTACCGATCTTTCTAAAAATCCAACTGCATCATCGGTATCTCCATTTTCATATTGCATGGTAGCAATTTCAACCATTAAGTTAGCTTCAGCTTCCTGATACTCCCATAACTGTTCTAAGAGCTTATTGAGGGAAGTACCATAGTCTTCTTTCCCCTTAAAAATATCCATAGTAATTCCTCCCATTAATTATCAATAAATTTTCACAGGTCAACTTACTCCCTGGTGCTTTCCCTACAGTATCAATTAGGATACCACAGGAATTTTCAAGATAGTCCATAACGAAGCGAGTGGCATTCCAACCAAGCCTCCGGGTGTAGGCAATATTATCCACCAAGATTTCATCCTGGTTTTTCAATACTGTATATCCAGCTACTCATAAGTAAATAATAAAGCTCCTGAAGGTCAATTTTATTCACAGTATATCCCCCATTCCTAAAACAAGGCCTTTATCAGTAATTTGATATTCAGCGGTCGCAATCAAACCAAGATTTGATTTAAATGTCAAATAACTACCATCAAGCATTATCACGTTATCTACGATAGATTTTAGTATCTTCTCAGTGTTTTCATTGGCTACACCTTCGGTGTAAGTAACGATCACTGTTGCCCCTGCTTCAGATAACCGTCGAAGGTATGTTTTTAAAAATCGGACAACCATTGCTTCCGGATTAAATGTAAAGAAAGTGGTGAGAGAATCGAAAACAGAACGAAATTCATTGGACTTTTTGAAAACAAAACGAGTTCCCAGCCCAACTTTAACCATTAAATCAGTAGGGTCATTTATTTTAGATGAAACATAGGTGTTGGTATTTTCAATATTGGCCCCTGAAAGAGCAGATATGGGATCAATAACATACAGAAGCTCTTCATCCATTGAACTTTGTAGGAACCATCCGAAATCCATCATGTTCTGTTGTAATTGTCTCATTCCATCATCCGCCGGGATATACAGGCAGGGTTCCTTAATACTTAGCCCATGATAAACAAACTCATAAGAAAAAATGGATTTGCCCGCTTTGGGAGGTCCGTAAACCAGAGTGGTGGTATTCTGTGGAAAACCATCCAGATTCCCTGATGATGATAAAAGTTCATCCAATCCAGGTATGCCCGATTCAAAACTGCTCATTTTATCACATTTACCTATTTATTTCCCATCCATAACCCTAAAGTTCTAGTTTATTCCCGTGTTGACACTGCTACCAGCATTTAATCCCATTATTAACATAACCAAATCCTGTTAAGATCTACTAATATCATTTATTGATAATAATGCCATCTTTAGTTATATGGTAAGAAGCTTCCTTTTTCCCCATACCTTTCATGGCTTCAATAATAATAGTTCCCCCGTCGAGTTTAACTATGTTATCCGCCATTGACTTGATAAGTGTCTCAGTCCTGGGATCTGCTGATCCTTCAGTGTAGGTGATCACAGCTGTGCCCCCCGCTTCTTTTACCCTCAAAATGTAGGTCTTTAAAACCCTCACAATTAACATTTCATCGTTGGATTCTATTATGGCGGTTACAGAATCGATTACACTGCGAAATCGGGAATTATTTTCAGAAATAGAGTTCACGCCCCTGCTTATCTTAACCATGATGTCAGTGGGATTTTTAACGCTGGATGATTGGTATACATTGGATTCTTCAAATTCTGCATCACCTTCAGCTGCATCAACCACACGTAACATTTCATTTTTAAGATATCCGTCAATTTCAAATCCCATATCTGCCATGTTCTGGTAAATATCCCTGATCCCAAGATCTGTGGTTAAATAGAGGCAGGGTTCATCCTGGGTTAATCCATGGTAAGTGAAACCATAACAGAAGATGGATTTACCCACTCCTCCCGGACCATAAAGTAGTGTTACTGTGTTTTCAGGGATCCCTCCCAAAGAGAGACCTAAATCATCTTCGGAAGATGTTAATTCATCAAGCCCAGTTATCCCTGAGGTAATACGAACGATCATACGATTCACCGGTAGATTATTTCTAAAAGTGCATCCATAGCATCTTCAATTCCTTCATTACGAAGCATACTTACTGGAACGACTGGTATATCCTGACCGATGCTCATGACCTTCCTTATTTCATCAAGTGATAATGAACCAGGAAGATCCTGTTTATTGGCCACAATAACCTTGGGTATAGCCTCTGCCTTACATCGTTTTATCATCTCTTTGGCCCGGGGGAATGTTTCAGGATCAGTTGAATCCACCAGGATAAAGGCTCCGACAGCTTCTTTGGAGAGAAAATCCAGGATAAGATCGAAACGTTCCTGGCCTGGTGTTCCGAAAACATCAGCCACAAATCCTTTATATTCCATGTGCCCGATGTCCATGGCCACCGTGGTGGGGACCTTACCTAAAGCCATTTTATCTACAGAAACTGAATTAGGGGCTATCTTTTTAACAAAACTTGATTTTCCTGCGTTGAACGGTCCGGTTACCAGGATTTTTGGTATGAATATCTTTATTCCACCGGGACGTAATATGTTAAAAAGCACCATACTGGTAGAGGGCGTGGTCCAGGATGCTCCGGTTACCATGAACCCCTGTCCAATGATAACTCTTTCTTCAATGGTGCTCAGGTTAACCAGACAGTCCATGGATTCTTTAATTTCATCAATTAAATCAGTTTCATAATCCCATTCAGTGAATATATATAATAAAATAGTATTTTTATCCTTTGCAATTTGATTCCATTTTCTAATGATTCGAACAGTTTCTCCATTATCCAAGTAATCAATTAGGGGGGAAAGATTATTGATAACTCCCACACCATCCGGGACATCGGTTATTGCATCAACGACAACCTCTTCTATTTGAGAATAATCTTCTATGGAATATTTACCAGTTACTGGGGCCCCAATGAAGTAGGAGCTTCCATCCACAAAAAAAGCACTTTCTTCTTTCACTTCTTTTTCAAGATCCCATCCGAATTTCTCAAATTCATAGAGGATGGAACTTGGTTCAGTCACATTGGTGAATATGAAACCAGGATCTCCCTCTTCCAGTCTGCTTTGCAGGGTTTGATAACCAAAAGCCTCACACTCAACTCCAGGATCAGCGTAGAACAGTACCGATGATCCTTCCGGTATCCCACCTCCCAGGAAATCATCCAACTTAGGAATGTGAGTTTTCTTCATCTACATCCCACCCATGATCTGCTTTACTTCATGGGCAATTGTTTCCATTTCGAAGAATATCAACCCTAACTGGGCTTCTGGTTCTGTTAATGCGGTTAAAATGGCTTTTGGACCGGCTGGGAGCAATACTATGGTTCCTTTTTCAGTTTTAACTGAGATTTGACTAACTCCACCCGTAGTCATCTGTCCAGATGCTGCTTCTGCTGCTCCCATTATAGTGGAACATAATGCAGAGAAAATACGGGCATCAACATCAGGAGGTGTTCTGGAGTTAATCAAAAGTCCTTCTTTAGAAACTATTCCACATGCCTTTATCTGCCCTACCTGCATAAGGGTTGTGAGCACGTCATCCAGCTCTTCTTTCTTTGTCTTGGCCATTTATTTCCCCCATTAAATATTTTTTTAAACAGATTATCTTTATCTTTTCAATTTGAATAATTTGATAACCACATAATCTTATAGAGCCTATAGAAACATAAAATCAATGCAATTACCAAAATAAACCCAAACATGTGAACAATCGTTAGAATCGTATTTATTTCAGCAGCCATATGATCCCCCTTATTAACTAATTATTATATTGTTAGTCAAATGTTTTTAAATTTTGTTTTTTTAATTTATTAAAGCAGTTTTTTATTATTAAAGCAGTTTTCGAAGTAAAACAACGAAAATACATTGATTTGAGATCAGCCAAAATTAGATCGCCTTGTTAGGATCACCGCGTTTAAGGAAACATGGGAATTCATTCCCAAGTCACATCAGCTGTGGTGAATACATATTCACTGGAAAAGGCAGGATTGTACAGGGCATTGGTGAGATTCTCCGTTTTAAAAGATTCCGTGATTTTTTTGCGGGCATTGAAATTAATCCGATCACCCAAACAGTTTCTGTCAGTTTTATCAGTGACGGATGGGGCTGATGCATGGATTTTAAGCTGAATCTTGGTCTTCTGATAACCCTGATGAAACCCCTGATTTAAATAGTTTATTTCAACAATTTTCACTCCAGAAGGATGAAGTAACCGCTGGTGTTCTGAGGTATAATCTCTGAAGGTTTCATGGGGATATATGGCCAGACCATCAGATATTGCTCCCTGCAATGCCCCGGTCCGGGCAGCGCTCATGGCCTGGTTGAGTTCACCCTCATCACTTAAACCATTAATCAATGGAATCAGAACAATCACACTCAAACCCAGCACCAATAAAAATTCAATGGGAAGCTGACCTTTACTATCCATTTTACCGGTCTCTCATTTTTTAAGTTCATCAGTAATAAAACTAAAATTTCATGATATTATCACTGTATTACTTTTGCCCTCTTTCACATTTCGGATGGTGTAATTTTTTTTCGGTTGCATAGTTACTTCAGCCTGATTCATACCATAATCAGAAATTTTTTTCGAAAAAGAATAAGAATAACCACTCCAACCCCCCACCTGTACCATAACACCTGATTGGTTAACTTTAACATGATAATAGGACCCTTTTATATCAGGTGGCATTTGGATTTTTATTTCATGTCCTTCCCCACCAGAATATACTTCTTCAATGGTTGAAGCAACTGTTTCAGAGATTGAACGTGCTTGTGCTGCCTCATCAGCTTTTTGTACCATATCTAAACGCCCCTCAGCGATGCTGAGAACACTGGCCATAATCACCAAGAGGAGGAACATGGAGATCACAAAATCAATATTCAATGTTCCAGAGTGATCCTTAGTAATAGATGAACCCATAAACTTATTAACTTCATACTATTATTAATACTTATCCCATATCTTATCCTACGGAGTGATAGGAAGGGGAGGGGGTAATAAAATGAGACATAACAAACAGTCAGAGAAAGAAATAGATGATTTTGTTTTACTGGTAAAATTTAAAGATGACAGAAAATTTGAAGAATCTGGGATAAAAGGAATAAAACCAGAAGTAAAAGGGATAGAAGAAATAGAAAGCACACTTAACAGTATAGATATATGGTTTTATATTACAGAATCTGAGTTTTATAATACTGTTACCGTGAAACTAGATGTGAACCCCGCAAAAGCAATAAACCACTTAAGTGAAAGTCCAACAGTGGCCATTGAAAGAGTAGTTCCCCTTGATTCCGTGGTATCCTCGCCCCTGGAGAGTGTGATTGAAACTATTCTGAAACTGGCATCCCTGAAGATAGATAAAGATGAATCGTTCACAGTGCGATGCGAATTGAACGATGATGGGTTAAAAAACATAGAAAGTATCAGTTCACCGGATAAATTACTCAATCACATATCCAGTGAATTGTGTGATGAACTGGGCCTTGAATACCGGGATAAAAACACTGACTGGGTAATTCAAGTGGAAGAACTGGGTGAAGATACGGGTATTGCTGTTTGTCGACCGGATGATATTTTAATGAAATGAATAAATCATTCCCGAAATAAATAATTATTTCTAAATATAGTGGAATATTTTATTTTTATAAAATTCCCTATCTTCATTAATATCTAGAAAACTGTGTTCAGATTGGCTAAACTTAAATCGTTTAAACAACATATTGCAATTCCAAAAATTCCAAAAAATTCATGAATCCCCATTTTTTTAAGTTTTTAGCGTGTTATCTAGGTTTTAATTAAAAAAATTCAAATATTCCAAAGCTTTAATTGTTAAAAAAGATGTATAGTGTATAGTTAATGGGGGCTCATTAGGGAGGTTGTATAAAGTGGATGAAATGGACATGTCAAATATAATTAAAAAATATTTAGATATAATCAATAAGGTTGTTGCAGGATACGGGGTTGATGAGTCCAAAATGGATGTTATATTAACTGACGTTATCTTCAGTTTAAAAACAGGACCTGTATCACCCCCGGTTACACATGAATTTGCCCCAGTTACAATTCCAATTATCAATTTCATTTATGACTATGAAAAAATTCCATGTCTTGGTGTTTTTCAGAATGTTGATGAAGTCATCAAAACAAAAGAACTCCTTGAAAAAAATGGTATAAAAACTAAATCTAAAAAGTTGGGTATTGTATCAGCGGAATTCCAGTATAAAGATAAAAATGTTCATTCAAGGTTCACAGACATCGAGTCTTATAATAAATATTCAAAGCATAAATATTCAAAGTTAATTCAAAATGGTTTTCTGATACGCCAAAAAGAAGAAGAACCTGCCTTATTCAACTAGATTGAGCAGCACCCTAAAATAGTTTTTATAGTTTTAATAAAGATGTAAAATTTTTTAATAAAGATAATAATTCACCGGAATTTACCTTAGTATACACGTTCTCTTTTTTTTGATGCGTTGATTTATTTTTTCAAGACCTTTCAGTGGGTTTTGCACCTCTTGGTAGGTTTTGTTTCTCTATAGCTGGTTTTGCTCCCCTATAGGGGGTGTTTTTTTTACTAGTGGAGTATCATTGTATTCAAAACAAACCCGCATGAGTTAAGGAAATTTTTATGTACAACCCCAGTATGATCTAATAACCAGTGAATTATGTACAAAATATTGCATTTCAGTGGTGGAGTGTACAAGTTCGACCTCTTGGCAGAGCACGTGGAGGATGTGGGGGGATTGTTATTCCGGGAAAATCGTCTCCATATCAGTAAAGGGTCCTATTTCTTATCGGAAGAGGTTCAGGTAATCTTCATGGTGCCTCTCAATGAATTATCCAGTGTCAGGGAATTGGCCAGTGAAATAAAGGGAAAAATCGAGGAAGTGGAAATTGAAGAACCCTTAAAGAGTAATCTCATATATTCACTGGACATCTATAACATCCTGTGTAAGGCAGATGATTGGGTAGATCAGAATATTATTTCAGAATCAGAGGAATATTATACTGCTGGAACTGATCTTGCAGAATTCGATGATGATGATGATGATGATGTCCAGGATAAACTGAAGGAATGTCTGGATCTGATGATTTCCCTTGAACTAATAGAAAAACGTGGAACTAAGGGTAAATCAGAGTATCGTATTTTAAAAGATAATAATATTTAAAATAAATCAAACCTTATATTAGAATATTTAATCGGATTTTGTTAAGAACGGGTTTTTGCAAATAGATTAAGATAATAACAGTAAGGATTTAATAAATATAATTTACTATCATTTACCTAGATTTCATCAAACTAAAAATTCATTCAAACTAAAATTTCATCGAAAATATTTTACACAAAATGTGAAATTTTACAAAAAGTGAAAGCACATGATCAAGGGAGAAACCATCATTTTCATTGGTATTGCCGCTGTAATCACGGGTATGCTGCTCATCTTCATTGGCACTGCTTTTTTATCATCTGGAAAAACTGAAGGCAGTGATAATACCAAGGTCGGTACTGGTGGAGTGGTTTTAATAGGACCCATACCCATCGTCTTTGGCAATGACAAGAGTATGGTTTCAATTGCAGTTCTGGGCGCCATTATCATAATGATCGTATTTTACATCCTGTTTTACCGCGGGAGTCTCTAAAAACCTTAAATAAACGTATTAAAAAAATTAAAAGTTGTTATAAATGATTTGGTGAATATCCAGTGAATATCCAATTATGGGTGAATATCCGATTATATCATACATTCAAAAATAAAATTCACATTTACGATTACGGTGAAACTATATGGATTACTCTTCAATTTATAATAAAAGAAATTTAATTCTCTTACCAGCAATCGCTGCCTTTATAATAGCACTGATTCCCACTCTCAAATACCAGTGGCCACTGGGATGGGATATAATATACCATGTGCAGTACGCCCAGGTTTACGCCCATAATGGATTCACACTGGTTACCCCACTCTTAAACGCACCCACCGGTCAAAAAATAGGATACCCACCATTATTCCATTTCTTGATTGCTGGTATTGGCACCGGCCTGGGTGTTGACTTTTTCCAGGTAGCACGGTTCCTGCAGCCGATAATGGCAGCTTCGATTGTTCTATCTGTTTCATACGTGGCCTACAAATTTTACGGGAACTTAGCCGGACTTGGTGCTGGATTTTTAATGTTATCCAGTTTACTGGTGGGGCGGATGATTTTAGCCCTGCCTGAGAATCTTGCCCTGATCTTCCTCCCCTTAGCAGTTTACATCTACTACCGATCTTTGAAGGATAAGAACCTTAAAATTGCTCTACTGGGTGGAATATTATTAATATTAGTGATCGCAACTCATCAGGCAGCTACTCTGTGCCTGGTACTGGCAATCACCAGCATAACCCTCATGGAACTAGTGGTTTACCGGAATTTCAAAGCCCTGAGGAATTTCATATCATTCTTCCTGGTGCTTATAGTTGTAGGGATCGCTGGTCTTCTTTCACTCCAAATCATTGCCCCCCAACTTTTACAAACTCTACTCGGGCAGGGAATATCAGCCATTACTGGGATGAGCACCTCATTACCAGTTAATCGTCCCCTGGGAATTTACAGTTACCTGGGAAATCTGGGAATTCTGGTGCTGATTTTTTCAATCATTGGAGCGATCGCCGCAGTGAAGCGGCACCACCGTAAAGATAATGTGATCCTGGTCTGGATCATTGCCATGATCCTTTTAAGCAACGCATACTGGTTTGGTGTCAATGTCATCTCCTACCGGGTGCTAATATACCTTCTAATCCCCCTATCCATATTAGGGGGGTACGGGATACACATCGCCTGTCACCAACTCAAAAATTACAAGCGTTTTTCATCGAAAAATGTTCGAACCACATTTTTAGTGGCCATACTCATCTTTTCAATGTTAAGTGCCGTGTTAACTGTTAGTGACCCGGATATTGCAGTTTTCAGTGCAAAAAATGAGTTTGGGAGTGTGCATATAGCCCCTCCATCTGATTCTGAAGTGGATCTTGCCAACTGGTTCCAGGAAAACGGGAACACGAGCCGTTCACTGGTGATCTCCAACCAGTTCACCGGGATGTTCCTGGCCTCTGAAGCAGGAATGCCCATGAATTATGGTTTTGAATTTTACTCCATCAAAAACTATCCTAACATGACGGTATCCAAAGTAAAAGAAGAAGGTGTTGGTTATCTGGTTTATGATAAGAACCTGGTATTCCCATCTGAAGATAAATGGATCTACATTCGCAGTGTTAACTCTGAATTCTTCCCCTTATATTATTTCAGTCAGAACATAACCACCCACTTCGACGATATAAAACCGGATTACGCCACCAAGGTGTATGAAAATGAAGATTTTATTGTGTGCAGAGTAGATTATTGACCAATAGTTTATTTGACCAATATTTTATGGGATTAACCTTATATGGGATTAACCGACAATTAAGGGTTATAATTAATTGTATTAACCCCTGTTTTATAAGGAGAAATGATTTTTATACCAAAGAGTTGTGCTGTAAGCTAATGACCTTAATAGATAATGACTCAGATAATGACTCAGAATATATATTAAAAATAAGACAAATCATAAGCTTAAGAGCATAAATTATATAACATGAAAAACTAAGTTAAATAATCTTTTTAATAATTGTAAAGTGATTCTATGAAAGTTTCTGTCGTTATCCCCGCTCTGAATGAAGAAGGAATTGTAGGCAAAACTGTCCTGACAGTACCCATCGCCAAACTGAATGATATTGGACTTGAAACAGAAATACTGGTGGTTGACAATGCATCTACTGATAATACATCTAAAGAAGCTTCTGAAGCCGGAGCCAGGGTTGTTTTAGAACCCAAACGCGGATATGGTAATGCTTATCGTCGTGGTTTTAAAGAAGCCCAGGGTGATATAATAGTTATGGGAGATGCCGATGGAACATACCCCTTTGATGAAATGGCTGAATTCATTCAACCAATTTTGAAGGGTGACGCCGAGTTCATAATGGGTTCAAGATTAAAGGGAGATATAAGGCCCGGTGCAATGCCAGCCCTCCATAAATACATAGGCAACCCTTTCCTTACCTGGGTCTTAAACGCACTCTTCCACACTGGAATCTCAGATGCCCATTGTGGAATGAGAGCCATGACCAGGGAAGCCCTGAACAAGATGCATCTTAAGACTGCAGGTATGGAATTTGCATCAGAAATGGTTATCGAAGCCTCCCATAAGAAGTTGAAAATAGCCGAAGTTCCCATTACCTATTACCCCCGTGAAGGTGAATCAAAGCTCAGTTCATTTTCTGATGGATGGAGACACCTCAGATTTATGATGATGTACAGGCCCGGCCCTTTCCTACTAATACCCGGTGCTGTTGCCCTGCTTCTGGGAATACTGCTTACTGCAGTTGTAATGTTACAGGGAATATCCCGTATGCATTCCCTGATGTTAGGTGGTTTACTGCTGTTAATTGGTTACCAGATGCTCCTCTCCTGGATCTACTTCGGAGCCTTTGGAGCTGCCTACGGTTTTTCAAGAAGTTCAGGAACTATCAAAAAGATAATGAGTTACCACTCCCTGGAAAAAGAACTGTTTCTAGGAGTGATCCTCCTGGCAATTGGAATAATCATTGGACTGAACGTCCTTTACAACTGGAGTACTGGAGGGTTTGGACCACTGTATCAGATCCAGAGTACTGTACTGGCCATGATATTATCCATACTGGGAATCCAGACCATATTCTCAGGAATGTTCTTAAGCTTATTACTCCTGAATAAAGAAGAAAAAAATGGTAAATAAAAAAATATAAAATCATTTCCATTTTTTATGGGATGAATTTTTTTTATGTGTTACAAAAATAGATGGATAACTTATTAGAGATGGATAACTATTTAGATAAAAAATATTTTTTTCAAGAAAAATATACAATAGGGCAAGAATAATCAGGGGACTCCATTTGATACAACCTTCGTTAAGTGTTTATATTTAGCAAAATCTTTTAATAATAAAATAACTTAAATAAGAATAAACCTATTTTTATAGATCCTTTCATTTGAGGTTAATTATGAAGATCGCTTTTATCTATGATGCTATGTACCCATGGGTCACCGGAGGGGCAGAAAAAAGAGTATATGAACTTGCCAGTCGTTTGACCCGGCAGGGACATGAAGTGCACTGTTACTCCTGGGGCTGGTGGTGGCAGGATATGGGAGAGCGTGACATAATATATGAGGGTATGCACCTCCATGGTGTGGGCAAACCCCTTGATCTCTATAAGGATGATAAAAGATCAATCAAGGAAGCACTATTATTTGCCTGGAAACTATTCCCAGTTCTCAATCGGGAAAAATTTGATATAGTTGACTGCCAGGGATTTCCATTCTTCTCCTGCTTTACTGCCAAACAGCATGCCATGCGCGGGAAGTCAAAACTGATAATAACCCTACTGGAAGTATGGGGAGACTACTGGTACCAGTACATGGGAACAGTGGGCTTTTTTGGGAAGATAGTGGAAAAATTAACATTACAATTAAGTAACCGACTTATCAGCATATCCCCCAAAACTGACCGGGAACTTCAAAAAATTCGTAAAGTTGAAGATGCAATAGTCATACCTCCCGGGATAAACTTTAAAGAAATAACAGACGTCCAACCAAGTAAAGGAAAGGAAGATGGGGAAAAATGGGATATTATTTACGCAGGGCGGCTGATTAAGGACAAAAGAGTGGATCTGTTAATCAAATCATTGGCCCCTGTAAAAGAATCACGGGGTGAAGTTAGCTGTCTCATTGTGGGTGAAGGTCCAGAAGAAGGTAAGCTAAAAAAATTAACCAGAGATCTGAATCTGGAGGGCTCTGTTGAATTCAGGGAATTTTTAGACCACCATTTGGATCTTATTTCCCTATTCAAGTCTTCCCATATATTCGTCTTACCTTCCCAGAGGGAAGGTTTTGGCATGGTGGTGGTTGAGGCTAATGCCTGCGGATTACCAGTGGTGGTGATTGACAATCCACTGAATGCCGCTGTGGATCTAATAAATCCAGGTAAGAACGGTTTTATAGCCGATGCCAGTGCAGAAGACTTGTCAGAAAAAATAATTAAAGCCCTGAAACACAGCCAGAAAATGAGAACTGACTGTATACAATCAGCCCAACAGTATGATTGGGATAAGATTGTGAGGAATCTGGAGAAGTTTTACCAGGAAAGCTTGGAAATTTAAGATAATGCAACAATTTAAGATAATCCAATAAAAAAAGGAAAAATAAGTGCTGATATTTGAGTTCACAGTATAATGCAGAATAAATATACACAAGATAATAAATATTCCTGCAGATAATAAATATTCGCAGAAATTAGACAGATAATCACAATTAAACTCTGTAGAGTAAATAAATTACCATTCACAGATAAAGGACTAGATTAATTGGATAATGGAGTAGATTATAATGAACTTGATTGATTATATTCACAGGATGAGGAGTAAGATATGAAGATATTGCAGACACCAGTAAGGTTTTATCCATTCATTGGAGGGGTGGAAAACTATGTTTACCATCTATCAGAAGAACTGGTTAAAATGGGACACCAGGTGAAAGTAATCTGTGCCAATGAACCTCATTCACAGACGGAAGAGGTTATTAACAATATTGAGGTGGAAAGACTTCCCTACATAACAAAAATTGCCAACACCAACCTAACACCAACCTTACCCTTTAAAATCCAAGGGGAAGATTTTGATATTCTGCACACCCACCTACCCACACCCTGGACTGCAGATTGGAGTGCATTCTTTGCCAAACTGAAGGGCAAACCACTGGTACTGAACTACTACAATGACATTGTGGCCAGCGGAGCAGCCAGTAACATTGCCAGCATATACAACAAAACCTTCTTGAAGTTCCTGCTTAAACAGGCTGATCGCATCATAATAATCCAGGAAGATTACATTAAAACATCCCCCTACCTATCAAAATATGCTGATAAAGTCCGGGTGGTTCCCGTAGGGGTTGATGTAGACCGTTTCAAACCCCTAGATGTGGAAACAGAAAAGAACAGTATATTCTTCCTCAGCCTACTCGATGACTACCACCTTTACAAAGGCCTGGATTACCTTTTAGAATCAATAAAAATTGTTAAAGAAGAAATAAAAGACATAAAATTAATAGTTGGGGGGAAAGGAACCCTGCTGGAACATTATAAATCCGTGGCTGAATCATTGGGTATACAGGATAATGTCCAGTTCCATGGTTTCATCCCCAAAGATGAGATCGTGGCATACTATAACCGTTGCCAGATCTTTGCCCTCCCCTCCATCTCCTCGGCCCAGGAAGGGTTTGGTATAGTAGCACTGGAAGCACTGGCCTGTGAAAAACCAGTGATCACCACTGAAATCGTTGGTGTTTCAGATGAAATAGGAAAAGAGGGTTTGGGGGCAATCGTGCCACCAAAAGATGCTGATGCTCTGGCTGAAGGGATTATTAAATTGTTATCTTCCCCTAATCTTCAGGAAATGGGAGAAAAAGGAAGGGCTGTGGTGGAGGATAAGTTCACCTGGAAGAGAGTGGCCATGCTGACTGATGAGATTTATAAGGAATTAATATGATTTATAAAGAATTAACAAGAAGAATAACGAATAAATAAGATTAATAAAGAATAAACAAGAAAGATAACGAATAAATAAGATTAATAAAGAATAAACAAGATAGATAAGGAATTGATAGAATCTATATGGAGTTTCTATGAAGATATGCATTGTTTCCAATTTATATCCCCCTCACATCATTGGTGGGGCGGAGATAACCGTGGCTAAGTTAGCCGAGGCTCTCTCCCAGAAGGGTCATGAGGTGCTGGTAATCACCACCAGCCCCCAGAAAGAAGAATCAGTGGAAGTCTTAAATGGGGTGAAAGTTTACCGGATCAACCCCTGGAACCTTTACACACTCTACGACCATCAGGACAAACCTGCAGTAAACAAAGCATTATGGCATGCCATGGATATCTGGAATCCTAACTCCCACAAGAAGGTCAAAGATATCCTGATGAGAGAAATTCCTGATGTGGTTCATGTTAACAACTATAAAGGATTTTCCATGTCTGTGTTTAGCTCTGTGAAAGATTGTGGAATACCACTGGTATTCACCGCTCATGACTGTTCTCTGATATGCCCCCGTGCTAATTTACTCCATGGAAATGGGGAGATATGTGAAGATCCCCAGATGATATGTAATGTGTACAGTAATCTGCAGCGAAGGTTAATCAAGGGGAAAGTTGACTGGTTAACAGCACCATCACAATTCATAATTGATAAATTAAGGTCCTGCCAGTTCTTCCTTGATACCAAAACATCAAAAATACCCCTGGGTATTGAACTGGCCCCGGAAAGACTTGCCAAAAACTATGACACCATTGACATCTCCTACATGGGTGGTCTCAACAAGATCAAAGGTGTTCAGGTGTTAATAAAGGCCTTCCGGAAAATAGAAAACGATAACATGAGATTACATATTTATGGTAAGGGTGTTGATGAAGAGGAGTTCAAAGAAATGGCTGGAGATGATCCCAGGATAATATTCCATGGCTACCTGGAACGAGACCTTCTCCTGGATTCATATCAGGAAACTAACCTGACTGTACTTCCATCCATATGTTACGATAATTCGCCCATGATGATCTATGAAAGTTTAACCAGCAGCACCCCAGTTATAGCCAGTAGGATTGGTGGGATCCCGGAGTTAATTGAAGATAACCATAATGGTTACCTCTTCAAACCAGGGGATGAAGAGGAACTACATGAAATACTGGAAGGGTTAATTGAAAATCCTGAATCTCTAAAACAGTTGGAAAAGGGTGCCTTTGAATCTGCATCACAGTACAGTATGGAAAACTACCTCCAGGCCTTTGAGGAAATATATCAAACTTTAACAAAACTACACTCTAAAACAGGAAACTAGAGATAAAAACAGGACCACTAGATACGCACTTTACGAACAACCATCAAAATAAAACACGGGATATAAATGATTGAGAGTACTTTAACTAAAATTAGAAACTTTAACCGGAACGAGTGGCTTTTATCCATATTAATAGCCCTGTTGGTAACCGATCTAATCATAATACTAAACCTGGATCTCTTAAAACAGGCCATTCCCTTTATTTTCTTCACCATCATCCCCGGTATGCTCATTGTCAACATATTAAGACTTCATAAAATGGAATTCTTGAAAAAATTTGTCCTTAGTGTGGGACTGAGTATCTCATTACTCATATTTACCGGATTTTTCCTTAACAGTCTCTACCCCTTCATCCCGAAGCCATTGGCCTTAGAACCGGTTTTAATAGCATTAAACCTGGAAGTAGCCCTCCTGGCCCTCCTGGATTATCATAGGAGTCGAGATTCATTCAGTATGGGGGATATTTTTAACTTCAAACTCAATCCAGAAAGTGGTTTACTGGCTCCCCTGATTTTTCCATTTATATTCCCAATCCTGGCTATTCTGGGAACTTACCTCATGAATAACCATCAGAATAACCTGATCCTCATGGTGATGTTATTCCTGATCCCTGCCTATCTGGTGGTTATCTTCTACCTTAAAGACCGGATAAACCCTTTAACCTATCCTGTTTCCCTATGGTTAATTGGACTGGGGCTTCTCTTGATGCACGGGCTGACCTCAAACCATATTATGGGGCGGGATGTGCATGCTGAATACTACTGTTTCCAGTTAACCCTATCCAACCTTCACTGGGATATTAACAGTTACTACAATCCATATAATGCATGTCTGGACATAACCATACTACCAACCCTCTACCAGATTATCAGTAATATAAGTAGTGAGTATGTCTTCAAACTGTACTACACCATCATTGGATCAGTTATCCCCTTACTGGTTTATCTGGTGTCCAAAAAATATTTCAAAATCCAGTATGCTTTCTGTGCTGGTCTTTTATTCACATTCCAGATTTTCTTCATTAATTTAACCGGTGCTGTGCGTCAGGAAATAGCAATTCTCTTCTTTTTCCTGGCAGTGATGGTGTTATTCAATGACTACTTGGAAAAATTAGTTCAGAGAAAGGTACTGTTTCTCATTTTCATATTATCACTGATCATGTCCCATTACACCACATCCTACGTTGCCCTGGGATTATTAGTCCCCATATTACTGTTACCATTCCTTAAGGGACTGGTTAAAGACAGGAAACTTAATTTCAAGAATTTCGATCTCATACTCATCTACCTACTATTCCTGGCTGTTTGGTTCCTGATATATGCTAAAGTACAGTTCAACGCTGCGGGGGATGTTATGGCTGCCACTGCTGGAATTGCTGGAGGGGGTGGTGCTGGTATAGGGGGAGGTAGAGATGCACTGGTCTTGAGTGTTCTGGGGATTGGCCTGAAATCACTGCCCAACACCATCAGCGCCATTGTAAACGATGCCATCTTCCTTATGATGGGAATTGGACTTTTTGCCATTTTCAGGGAGCACAAAAAATACAGGAATATCCTGGGTGATAAATTCATACTAGGAATACTGTTATCCATAACCATCCTGGCCCTCTTCATCATAGTGCCTGGTGTATCATTCTTTTACGGAGCTGACCGACTCTTTTTCCAGCTTTTGATATTCACCGCACCCCTATTTGTGATAGGGGTTATGAAATTTTCTAAAATAATAAAAAAACCCCACCTGAAACCAGCAATATTTTTATTGCTCTTAATATCCCTATTTGTGGTTGGAAACCATCTCCAGTATCATTTCTATGGAATACCATACTCATCGGAGTACGATGGTGCCGGTAGTATTAGGGGTGAGCTCTTCATCTACGACCAGGAAGTAGTTGCATCTAAATGGCTGGGTAACTACAGTGATACTGATCTGAAAATATACGCAGACTCCATTGGTGGTTCCAGGCTTATGCTGGGAAATATAGACATTTACCGGGCCAGGGGAATTAATTTCGATAAAAACAAGACCATACCGGATTATCTTTATCTGGGCTATGTGGGTACACGTGATGGGAAGGTGTATGAAACCCTGGATGTTATAAGTGACTGGTTTAACTATGATTTCCTCTTCCAGGGTAAAAGCAGGATCTACGATAATAACTATTCCGAGGTTTACCTATGACCCGGATACTCTTCATACACAACACCGTCATGTGGTACCGTATACCATTTTTCAGGGCACTGGCTGATATTTATTCAGTTAAATACCTCTTCAACCACCCAGATATTTCCCAGACACTTTACGGAGTGGAAACCACCACAGAAATCGAAGGTATGGATGGTGTTAACTACCAGATCATGAGTAATCATCTGGGAATTGCCGAGGGATTAATCAAAAAGGCCTGGGGCGACTACGATATCCTGGTGGGTGGTAGCTGGGACAGTATCCCAGAAATAGTGGAGAGTGTTTATTATTATACAGTGGCCTGGCTTCGTAGGAAACCCATCATTCTCTGGAGGGAGGATTGGGCCTGGGAAGACACATCGTTGAAATCCAAACTAATCCGACCCCTGATAAATTGGATGGTAAGAACTTCCAGTGCCATTGTGGTGCCGGGAAGTAAACACCAGGAATACTTCCTCCAATTAGGTTCACGCCCTGAGAAAATATTTATTATGCCCAATGTAAGTAACCAAACTGTTCAGAAAGATGATCCAGAGAAAGCAGCATATTTAAGGGGAAAAATGGGCTTGGAGCATAAGAAAATTGTCATGTATGTGGGTCGGTTGATTAAAAGGAAGGGAGTCCAGTACCTGCTTCAAGCCCTGGAAAAAATCAAAACTGAAGATGTGATGCTTTTGATTTTAGGGGATGGAGAATGTGAAGATGAACTTAAAAGTATTGTCAAGGAGCTGGGACTAGCAGATAAGGTGATATTCACCGGGAATATAGCCCAAGAAGAACTGGTTTCCTATTATATTATGAGTGACTTGGTGGTGGTGCCTTCTATAACCCATGGAATTGGCGACCCATGGGTGCTGGTCTTGAATGAGGCCATGTACTTTAAAAAACCGGTTATTGCCACTGATGCTGTTGGTGCGGCCAGTGACATGATAGATGAAGGTAAAAATGGATTCATAGTTCCGGAGAAGGATAGCCCTGCACTGGCCCGTGCCATGGATAAAATTCTGGAAGATGATGGTTTAAGGCTTAAAATGAGTCAAAAATCATA
>Ga0074198_1000341_pt1 | contig 55629 bp, 49 predicted proteins | sample EPASupsiteSAE323_FD_64527 | JGI IMG/M metagenome (GOLD analysis project Ga0074198, IMG submission 64527) | Bioremediated contaminated groundwater from EPA Superfund site, New Mexico - Sample SAE3-23 | ecosystem: Environmental > Aquatic > Deep subsurface > Groundwater > Contaminated ... | reverse complement strand
AGCGATAACGAGATCAAGAGCAAGTACGGAGTCTTAAGATATGTAGAGGGCGGACAAACCGTAACCGCAGCCAAGTATGAGATAGAAGTGGATGGAACCGTAATACAGTGTGGGTATTCTAACTCATACACATTTAAGAACCTGTTACCGGATACCGTCTATCGTTATAGGGTTAGGGCTGTTAATGTGGGGGGGACTAGTGAGTGGTCGGGTTTCTTCGAAGTGCGCACAAATCCTTCTATAAACCAGAACTATTATTATGATGAGGCCAATAGGCTGATTAGGATGATAAATGGCCAAGAGCAGATAAACTTTGAATACGACAATAATGGCAACTTGATCAGGAGATGGAAACAAAATTAATTGTATGGGAGTGATTCGGTTTGAAGAAAAGAATGTCTATATTTTTAGTGGTAAGTCTACTCGCCATATTTGGTATGCTACAGACGGTTTTTGCTGCGGATACCTTGGTTACTGACAACTATGTCCGTCCTGAAGTAAAGAAACCTGCGGGAGCAGATAGTGTAAAACAAAATAAAGTGTCTCAGAAAGAATTAAAAAAAATGATAAAGGGCGACACAAAAAACATTAGCATGGATGAGATGCGTGAGTTGGTTAGAAAAGGGTATGACATAAACAACATTATCATGTCGGAACAAGCTGTGCCTGACGTTGGTAAGAAAAATATTATGAAGAACCAAAAAGAAAACAAATGGAAAATGCCTTCGCCCGGACAGACTTATGATCAAAAGAAAGCGATTGAAGCAATAAAAAAGGACAATCCGTCTCTGTACCAACAGCTTAAAAATGAAAACATATCTGAATCCAGACAATACATATTATACAGGATTCAGAAAAATAAACCCGGGCTTACTATAAAGAAACTTAACCAGGAATATATAAAAAATATCGGGGAAGGTCATAAGTAACATGAGAAATAGGCTATTTATAGTAACTTTTGTAAGCATCATATCATTTTTGGGAATTGCTATAATATGCCCGAAAGCGGTAGCTTTTGATTATAATACCTATAAAGCTGTATTAAACTGTGATGCCGGACCACAATCAATCAATCAATCCAACCGAGTTGTAATTGAGGATCACAGTGGTGAAGCTGAAACCATTGATCCGTTGACCGGGTCTCTCAGCTACAGTGAACGTGATTTAACCCTGCCGGGGAAAAATGGATTCGATTTTGTTTTGGGAAGAAATTATAATTCCTCAATGGGCAATTTTGCTACCAAACAATCTGACTTTATGATTGTACCAAATAATGGCCAACAATTGTGGTATGCTGACATCAGCAGCACAGATCAAGGTACAGTAATTCTTGGACCGTATACCAATCAAAGCGAAGCAGAAAACTCGGCTGCCTGGTTTTTATATAATAATCCCAATTATAATGCCAATAATGTGTCTATATACTGGCAGATACAACCCTCGACCAATGAGTATGTAATACAATACTTTTCCATGAATATGCCGAACAACTTCCTTAAATCAAGGTGGGATTTAGGAGCGGGCTGGGCATTTTCCTTCCCCACGATAGAAAGCGTTTTTAGCTCGGAAACCTTTATGGAAACTCGGTATTTCCATTGTGAAAATGGTGTAACCTACCGAATTAACTATACAAGTGATCCGGATGATAGCAATCTGGTAGGGTATCAAGACAAGGACGTCAAGATCGTACAGGAGAACGGTACGTTTGAAACCCAGGAATATACGAGTGTTTTTACTAATAGAGAACAAAAAAAATACTATTTTGCCGCCAACGGTTGTTTGATAGGAATTCAAGACCGTTTCGGAAACAAGATGAAGTTTACTTATATCGACCGTCAGATAATGGTGGGCAGTAATTCCGTGACCTACCCTTACATATCAGACATAATCGATAGTATGGGCAGAACGATACATTTTAGCTATCAGAGCAGCAACGACTATGGCGCAGACACTATTACCGTTACCGTAAACGATCCCTCGACCTCCAAAACGATAACAATAGTATATACAAAACAGAAATTCGCTTACGATGACCCTGGGGTGTGGGTACCGGATGACTCAATTGGCCCGGGTAGAAACCCATCTACAAGGCCAGAGCCTTACCTGGCCAGCGTAACCAACCCAAAAGGAGAAATAGAAGTAAATTACGAATACTATTTCCCCTACAGTTCATTTAGTTATTCAGCTCGAAATCTTGATTATGATACCTCATATGATAGATATGCTTTACTGCATACAGCAAATTATTCAGAACATCGGACTGTTTTTGAGTATTCGGGGATTAGAAGAATCCTGGCATCAGGGTGTTTTGATGATTTTCAGGTCAGCCGGAGATTTGATCAAAATATGATAAACGGGTCCTATTCAGGCAATCATGTATATCATCAAGAGTATTCGTATTTCGGCGACTACAACACCTGTTACTTCAATAATTACGGTACCTATGCTTCACATAGCCAGGCTGACTGGACCGGGGTATACAACACTTATATATACGATTCCCGCGGTAGAGTGGAGTCGATTTATCATACAAAAGACGGCTGTACCAAATTAACCGAAAACCTGCGGTTCGATGCGGTATTCTCCGGCAAACCAACCATGATAAAATATTCGGAAACCAGCTCGGGAGGCACCAATACATTATACCGGGATCTAACCTATAATTCCTGGGGCGGGATAGCGACAGAGACCAATCCCCTAACCATCGAACAAAGGAATGATTCATCAGTTAAAACACTGCATACTACTACCTATACCTATGATCCATTGTATCATCAAATAACCAGTACCCAGCAATACAAGGATGCTTCAACTCTATTAACAGAAAGCATCAGCTACGATAGCCTGGGAAGGCCCCTGCAAACTACTGACGCCAACGGTAATGTGATCAGCTACAGCTATCCCGAAGATGGAATAACCATAATAACCAAGGACACTGGAGAAGGCAAAACCGCACAGACCGTTATAACCTGCGGGGCCGAGACCAGAAAAGCCTTTCCCACGGAAATCCGGCAAAGCTATACCGGGGCCGGAGGCAACAGTCAGTCCATTTCTACCAAAGCATACGACCTGTTAACTGGACTGGTGACTTCCTCTACCGATAGTCAAGGAAATCAGACCAGTTATCTTTACGATGAACTTGGCCGTTTAGTATTGACCAGGCTGCCCAACATTAATGGGTGCGAAGTAGAACAGCAAACCAGTTATCAACGTAGCGCATCCTCCGACGTATTGAACTATGGCAATACCGGTATGAATACAACTTTGGTAGAAAACCGTACCGTATATCGCAGCGGCGGCCAGGAACAGGAATTCAGCCATCACAAGACGTATTACAACGCCTACGGTAAGCCGGTCCTGGATATCTTTCGTGACGACCAAAGTGGAGCATGGAAATTCAACTTCCAGTACTGGTGGGAGCCTGGAATGCGTTTGGACGCCGTCCAGGATGCCAATGGTGGGTTCACATTCTATAAATGGGATGCTTGGGACCGATTAATCCAACAAAAAGACCAGTTTAACATTGTACATAACGCGGAATACGATGATTACGCCAGAACAATGCGTACATATATCCAACCCGAAAACGGGGCCAGGCAGAATGAGGTAATGACCTATAATGACCAATGGGGACGCGTTATTCGGAAAACAGCATTGCCTTCTGGAATTTCCGAGCTATATTCCTACGACTTGGCCGATAATCTGATATCCTATACCGATCCCAAATCGCAGGTATACACCTTTAACAACGATAACCTGGGGCAGTTGACCAGGGTAACCGACCCCCTTAGTCAACAGTCAGAGTACGGGTACAACAAACTCGGCAATCTAACCAGCCTGACTGTGGAAAAAGGCGCTGAATCATATACTACTACTAAGCAATATGATGAGATGGGACACCAGTTGAGCAGGACCCTGCCCGGCTCGCTCACCGATACCTTCGCCTACGACAACATGGGCAGAGTGATTAGCAGCACAGATCCCAACTCCAATCATTTCGCTATGACCTATGACAATCAGGGCAGGTTGCTGACTAGGAATACACCGGAGAAGACCTACAGCAATCAGTATGGTAATAACCCCTATGGACCACAGTCGATAAGCGTAAGTGACGGCAGCAGCATCTCCTATACCTATGGCGACCAGGGAAGGGTCGTAAGCATGCAGGTTAACGATAACGGAAAAACCGGCGGAACAGCATATCAATACGATGCAGCCGGCAATCTGACCGGGATGATCGATAGCTTCCAGAACGGTATTTCCTATGGTTATGACAAGGGTAGAGTTGCAAATGTGCAGATGCCCTGCGGGAATGTGTATTATGAATATGAAGCCGATAACAAGATAAAACGTATCGCCTATCCGGCCTTAACCAATGGGAAAGTGGTAAGGACTACCTTCGAGTATGACGACTTGCGCCGTTTGAAAAAAATGTCCAACCTGCTGGATAGTGAGGTATTATCTCAGTATGAGTATAGTTATGACAATAACAATAATATTATCACCGTACAGGATGCCAAAGGGATAAGTCATTATTACTACGATGAACTTAACAGGCTGGCCAAATCCGTTCGTTATGACGGTCAGACAACTCAGTTTAGTTATGATCTGCGGGGGAATCGATTAACCGGCAAAGATGCCCCGGTAGTAGATGAAACTGGAACGCAGTATTCCTTTAACTCCATGAACCAATTGGCATCCAGCACCCGGGGCGATGTAACCACAAGTTACCGTTATGATCCCACCGGGTTGCGGACCAGTAAGAGCAGTCCGGCAAGCGGGAAACGCTATATATACAACCAGGCCGGGAAGGTTGTCGCCGAAGCCGATGGGAACAACCAGTTTCAGGCGGCCTACTTCTGGGGACCGGACCGAATGCTCATAAAGAAGGATAGTAACGGACAGTATTATTTGTTCCTCTACAACGGGCACGGCGATGTGGTTCAGATTCTGGACGCCAGTGGACGTGTAATGAATGAATACGAATATGACGAATGGGGCAGTGTCCTTAGCCAGAATGAGACAATAGCAAATGATTTCAAATACGCCGGTGAGATGCAGGACAGCGAGACCGGCCTGTATTACCTGCGCGCCAGGTATTACGACCCGACCTTGGGGAGGTTTATATCGAAGGATAGTTATGAGGGAAGTATTACTAATCCGCTGAGTTTGAATCTATATACATATGTGCAGAATAATCCTTTGATCTATGTCGATCCAACTGGACATGAAACTGAGTGGGATAGGAACCATGTAAAAAATAAGAAGGACTTAAAGACAATAAAAGATGCTGGTGAAGTATGGAAAAATGCTAAAAACGATGATGAAAGAACAGCAGCGCATAACCTAGCAGAAGGAATTAGAAATAAATATAGAACGTCAATGGAAGTAGGATTACCAAATGGTGAAACTGTTTCCGAAGGTTGTAAGCAGGATCCTGTAGTTAATACTGCTATAGGTGTTGTTGCTGGTTTGGGAGCAGGCGGAATATATAATGGAATATCAAGCTGTGTTGAAGGAGCCATTAGCAACGGTGCGGAAACAACCTTAGTTAATTCTATAGAAACCCAAGCTTCAATAAAAGCGACACAGCATGGTGCTGAAAGGTTATCGGAAAGAGGATTTTCAATACTTGACTATGAAATAACAAAGTCAACTGATACAATCATGACTCAGAGTGATGGAGCTACGGTTTTTATTAAGGAAATAAGCCCAGGAAGGTTCAATGTCATAGTTGAAGGTCAAAATGGGGTTATAACAGCGTTAAAGAATATTAGCCAAAAATCATTGGAGCGACTATCAAAGAATTATGGATGGGGGGAATAATTTCATGGAAAACAAGAAATTCCAATGTTGTTTCTGTGATAAAGCAATTGAATCTAACCAAATAGATATTACAAGTCTTATTGTTGTATCGAATTGGGATAAAAACCAAGACCAGCAACAAGAACAACAATTCTTTTGCCATATAAACTGTCTTAAGAATAAGTTGTCAGAAAATGCACCACTATACATTATCAATATGATTGACTAGGAGGCAAGTGACAAAAGTCAAGCTAACTAAGATTAATACCGGTGAGATATAGGATTATTGGTAACATTATGCAATGCAATCCCGTGCCCGTCCGGAGAGGCCCCCCAAATCCCCGGGTTTTAAGCACTATTATTGAATGTAACGAATACACAACACCCTCACATATTACCCGCCGGATAATCCCAATATAATGGGATTGTTAAGCGCTTATTACCGTATAATATGTAAGGGTGTTTTTGTATTTACGCTGGACAAAGCAGCAATTCAATCAACCATCTTTTATTCCGGCTATATGTACTAGTGTTTTTGCTGTTAATTTTTGAACATGAATGGGTATTGTCTCTCGGAGCGGCCGATTTTACAGCCATCTCGGGGAACATCCGGGAACACTGCTATTGGTGAAAACAAAACGCCGCCCCACTTCAGCAAAGCAATAACCTCATTTTAAACCGCTGTAATTCAGCTTGTCTTAGCTTTAAAACGTTATTTAGTACTTTGTATATATAGCTAATAGTTAAAGCTGTATAAGACGGTATATGAGCGCTTTTAGTGGGGGCGGCGTTTTTGTATTTTCAGGAAACAGGCATCCGGTAAAGGCTCTGGCGAATCCAGCAGGGCCACCCTGATATATATCACCGGAAAAGTTTAGCTTGTCAACCCAAAAGATCCTACACAAAATCACCATCCATTTCTGTCAACCCAAAAATTCCCACACGATATCACCTTTGATATTTTGTCAACCCCTAAGATTCAACAAAGCATATCTAACAAGTGTCAAGGGGACGGGGTTGTTGACAACACCTCCATTCTAAAGTAATTTGGAGTGGGGGTGTTTTTAATGCCAAGAAAAGCCAGGGGGAAAAGTGAAAGCGGAATATATCATATAATGATGAGAGGAATAAACCGGCAATGCATGGTACCGTCAATAATCTTTCGCAAATTCCTTAACCGCCTGGTAGCTGGCTGCTATCCGGCAACCAGGTTGTCCAGTTCTTTTTGCATCTCATGGAGATGCTTCATGCTCATGTAACGCGTGGTGCCCCAGGCTTTGCTAGCAACATGGCGGAGCCTGGCGCATACGAGCATTAGTGCGGAGTTGCCGTCGGGAAAGGTGCCCACCACCCGGGTTCGGCGGCGAATTTCCCGATTGAGCCGTTCGATGACATTGTTGCTTCGTATCTTAGTCCAGTGGGCATAGGGGAATTCCATATAGGTCAGGGTTTCCAGTATGCCGTCTTCTACCTTTTTAGCAGCTTCCTTTAGCTTCATTTCCCGGAGCTTGGTGGCTACGGCTTGCGCCTTCTCCTTGGCGGCCTCTTTACTCTCTTGGGCATGGATCGCCTTGAGCATTGCGGCAACTTCCTTCATCTTGGAACGGGGAGTTACCGAAAAAACATTGCGATAGAAATGTACGGTGCAGCGCTGGTATTTGGCATTGGGGAACACCTCATTTACGGCTTCCAATAACCCCAAGCATCTATCACCGATAAATAATTGGGTACCATCCAGGCCACGTTGCTTTAAGCTACGGAGGAACTCCTGCCAGCTGGCACGGTCTTCCTTCATCCCTTCGGCAGCTCCGATTACTTCCCGGTAGCCGTCTTCGTTGACAGCCATGGCGATCAGGATGGCTACGTTCTCGTATTCGCCGCCCCAATTGCGCTTTAGATAGATTCCATCCAGATAAACATAGGGGTAACCACCTTGCAAGGGCCGGTTGCGCCATATTTCAATATGTCCGTAGACTTTCTTGTTGAGATTGCTGACGGTTCCGGCTGATACTTTAGTTCCCCAAAGAGCTTCGGTTATGTCTTCCACCCGGCGTACGGATACCCCGGCCAGATACATCTCTATCAGGGCTTCTTCAACTGAGCTTTCCCGGCGCTGATATCGCTCAATGATGGGAAGTGTCAAGGGAAGTGTCAAGGGGACGGGGTTGTTGACAACACCTTCATTCTAAAGTAATTTGGAGTGGGGGTGTTTTTAATGCCAAGAAAAGCCAGGGGGAAAAGTGAAAGCGGAATATATCATATAATGATGAGAGGAATAAACCGGCAATGCATTTTTGAAGACGAAGAAGATCATGAGAAATTTATTGAAACAATTAAGCGATACAAAGAAAAAAGCGGATATGAAATATATGCATACTGTTTGATGAGTAATCATGTGCATCTATTATTAAAAGTCGGTGAAGAATCACTTGAGCAAATAATGCGCAGGATATGCGGCAGCTATGTATACTGGTACAACTGGAAATATCAAAGAGCAGGAAACCTTTTTCAAGACAGATTCAAAAGTGAAGCAGTGGAAAACGATGCTTATTTGTTAATAGTGCAGAGATACATACATCAAAATCCAATGAAAGCTGGTTTGGCAAATAAAGCAGAACAGTACAAATGGAGCAGTTTTAATGAATATATCGACAAATCTGAGATAGTTGATAGCAATTTCATACTCAATATGTTTAGTGACAACCCGGAAGAAGCAATAAGGGCCTTTATTGATTATCATAAGGAAATTAATGACTTTGTCTGTCTGGATATGGAAGAAAGAATCCGAATATCAGATGATGAAGCAAGAGATATCATAAAGGAAGTATGTAAAATTGACCATGCCGGGAACCTGCAAAATATGGGAATAGAAATAAGGAATACTTATTTAAGAGCTTTAAAAGAGCAATATGGTTTGTCAGTGAGGCAGATTGAGAGAATAACAGGGGTCAACCGGGGAGTAGTCTTAAAAGCATAGAAGTGTCAACAACCCCGTCCCCGTGACACCGAAGTGTCAACAACCCCGTCCCCGTGACACCCTACCCGTGACACCCTCGAAAATAATGGATGCTACCTTTAGTATTCCTAAAAAGGCATCGGTCCCAACCAAAGCCCAATATATACTAGCGTAAAGACGCTTTCTGGAATATAATACAAAATAGAATTCTATATATTGTATATTGAGATGTCAATTATGTAAATTGAACGGGGGATTTTTTGTGAAAAGAATTATTATTCTTGGATTATGCTCGATTTTTATGATGTTTATCTGTCTCCCGGCTTATGCCGCTGACACTGACATAAAGGTGCTGGTAAATGGGAAAATGGTAGAATCGGACGCTCCGGCATTAAACGTGCAAGGTTCGGTTATGCTTCCTTTCAGAGCTATACTTAATGCTATCGGGGTTACGGATAATGAAATTGAGTGGCGGGCTAAATCGCAAAGCATGGAAATAAGACACAACAATAGATACGTTTTCTTGGCGATTGGTAATCGTGGTGCGGTAGTTGACACGGGAATGACCATGCTTGGGGTGGCACCCTTTATCAACGAGGGTCGTACCATGATCCCTATCCGCTTTATTGCCGAGGCTTTCGGCGCTGATGTGCAGTGGGACGGAGATACCAGTACCGTTAAGATAAAAACGAAAAAATAAAGCTTGGCTAACAGCGAAAGGCAAGTGTTTGGTGAGAGCACATAAAGAGGATGGGGAGGCAAAAATATGAGGGGTTTAAATAAAAGTGTTATTAAAACGGTGAGCATTTTTCTCATTGCTGTTATTTGTAATTTTTCATATTTAATTACGCCGGTTAACGCAACCGATGCGGATCTTGTCAACGGTCTGCTGGGGCAGTATTATGATACTGCCCAGCCGGACGATTTAAGTTGTGAACGCTTAATAAAGATCGATGAAAACGTTGAAGCTAACTGGCAAGTGGGTTCGCCGGATGCCAGCATCGAACCTGATACTTTTTCCGTGGTATGGACGGGATTCATACAAGTACCTGCCGCGGGAAACTATAATTTTTATACATATTCTGATGACGGAGTGCAGCTTTCGATTGGCGGAAATTCGCTTATTAACCGTTGGGGCCTGGTCAATCTGGAGTTTACCAAGAGCAATCAAGCACTTAATCTGCAACCGGGAGTAAAATATCCTTTTACCCTGAAGTATCAGGAAATACCGATAAACGCGACCATATTTCTGTTCTGGCAGCGCAATAACGGACAGATGTCTATTGTTCCCCCATCGGCCTTTTATGTCAGCCGGAATCACTACACTAAATACATTACCCCGGTCCACGTCAACGTCCTCAAAGCCAGCGGCAATGGACTCGGAGGAGAATATTTTAACGGGGCTCAAACCGTTACCAATGCGAACGCTGTTGCGGATTATACGGTTAACGGAGAAAGCGTCAAATATGAATGGGGGTCTGCTGCCCCGGGACCGGGCATTTCTGAAGATGATTTCTCGGCACGCTGGACCGGTTATCTCGAAGCCCAGTATACGGGAGATATTACTTTGCAAATAGTAAGTGATGACGGAGTACGGATGTGGATTGACGATAATCTGGTGCTTGATAAATGGTCGGCCTATTCAAATGTTCTTCATGAAGTGCCTATCGCCATGGAGAATGGCAAGTTTTATAAAATTAAGATTGAATACAATGATCTGACCGGAGGGGCAACCTGCGTATTGTACTGGAAGAGCCGGTTCGAAGAAAGAGATGTCATACCTCAGAAATACTTGTATAGTTCAGAACAGGAACCCAATCCACCGGGGCCTGACCCCGATCCCGGACCCGGCACAGACCCCGGACCACCACCGGAACCCCAGCCAAATGCTGATTTTATTAACTATTTAATGGATCATAATCTTTATGTCTATGGAAATAACGCTATTATTGACGGCAGTTCCAGAATTAATGGCTCTGACGCTACGGTAGTGATAAGAAATAGTTTTAGCCCGGGATTCGGGGATGTAAGCTATATCACCACCAAAAATATTTATATACAGGGTAATGTCAACTTGAACGGCAGTGCGGGACTCGGCAGTTATAATGGCACCAGCAATATATATGTAGGCGGCAATGTTAGCGTTAGCGGCGGGCCCATGACAGCTGCCCACTTAGGACGTATTTTCGGGCATCTGTATTATACCGGCAGCCTCACGGTGCCTCCGTGGATTATTCTAGCCGCCCAGACGCAGAAGGTAAGTTCGATAGATATTCCCCAATTTGACATTCCAGCTCTACGTTCAGACGCTTGGTACAGCGCCAGGGGTTATAACTCCAGTGCAACCGCTCGGGATAACATGAAATATTTTGGAAGTGGCTTTATTTTCCCTACCTGGGGAAGTTACAGCAATGTAACCATTGCCAGCCGAGGTGATATTATCTTGCCTGATAATGTGCAGGTCAGCGGAATTCTTTTTGCTCCCAACGGTATGGTAAACATTATCGGCAGTTCATCTTTCTCGGGAATAATTGTTGCAAAAGGGCTTAACGTAATGGGAGATTCAAGTGTGACTTTCCAGTCGATCAGTGATGCAGATGAACTGCCCTTTTAAATCTGACGCCACGATACGGGATAATAAGCATTAGCTCTTTAAAGCGGATACCAGATTGGTTATCCGCTTTAATATAGCCGGAGTTGGTTAGCATTCTACTAACCGATTGTACGCTCTAAACTTCCAAACCGATTTTCTATCAGGCGGCGTAGATTTATGCGCTTTTCCATAATAAAGGACGGTCGATATAATACTATCTGCCGTCCTTTCTCAATATTATCTGGGCGCCGAGGCCAGGTAATCCTGGAGCAGATAGTAGCTCTGTTTCTTGCGTTCGTGATAGGTGGGGGTGTCCCAGTTTTTCCAGTCGTATTGCACGACCGGTGAGGTTAGGGCAGGTGAGCCCTGGCAGTCGGTAACCACCAGTTGGAGTTGGAGGCCGGGGGAGGTTGAGGCGGTAAGGGCTTGTGCTCCTTTAGGATAGGCCCAGACCTGGTGGCTGCTGGGGTCAGTGAAGCCGAGCATCATCCAGGGAATGCGCACTTCAATGAGCTTGGCTGACACACAGTAGTCGGCCAGGCTGTTATATTTATCTGAGGCAGGGTTGCTATTACCGGGAATCAAGTTGCCCAGGGTCACTTCCTCGAAGGGGATATGACGCTTACTGGCCGGCAGGTAAAGCTCACGGGAGAGGCATAGCTTCCAGGGCAGGAAAATACCGTTGTTGTCAATTGCCCAGGCCGGGTCCACCTTGATCATTTGCAGGATGCGGCCATACTGTTGTGTATGCTGGTCATAGGCGCTGGCTACCTCCAGTTGCGCTTGCTCAGGGCTGTTGATGCTGAGCAGGAATTCGGCGCCCAGTGCCAGCGGGTTTGGCCCTGGGGCCAGGAATTGATTGCCACCCGGCTGATTGTCCAAGGCGACCCTAACCCGGGCATTATTCCACTGCCAAGGGGCTTTACTTTTGACGGCAAGATATACATAGGCCTCATCATGAGTAATAGCTATGGAATAGTCATCTTGTTTAAGCTCTACCCGCCGTGCCGGGTCGAGGCTGTTCCAGTCCTCGTCATCGCCATCGACGAAAATGCGGGTGGAACTGCCTGGCTCCACCGCGATCAAACCGAACATTTCCTCGTTGGTAAGCCGGTTCAGCCACATACAGCGCCGCTCGGCGGGGATTTCCAGTTCCATGGTATTCCAGGTGTGCTTGAACCATTCGTCCTGCCAGGAGAAAAGGATGCCCCCGGCCAAACCCGCACCCTGCATGGCGTTGAACATGGCGATATCCATCTCGCCCTGTTCTTTTTCCGTGTGCATGCCCTGGCTGCGCCTCAGGGGACCGCTGTGCGCCATGCCGCGCGATGAAGGTACGCCGAACTCGGCAATAATCATAGGAATGCCCTGGTGATGTGATTTGAGTTGAGCCAGATAGCCCTCATAGGGGTCAAGCCGCCCGGCCGCGTTTTTATAGTTTTGATAATCGGCTTGGTAACGCAGGCTGTCCGGATAATAGGGATAAACGTGATAAGCCGAGTAGTAGCCGGCCATCCATTTAGCCGTGGCGTGCAAATGCATGGGATCGACGGTGACCAGGTCTTCCTGGGGAAAGGGTTCGTCGGGATGGGGCAGGGGATCGGCGGTTACCCAATTGACAAAGGCGATGGGGTGTTGCCAGCCGGTAGCGGATTCCGTCTGGGCCAGCAGTTCCATTTTCTCCGCCAGCCAGCATTCGAAGGGACTGGCTTCACTGTCAGCGTAGAAATAGTTGCCGTGGTAATAGGCTTTATCGGGATTGACCCGATTGGTATTGTCCACCATATAGGGTTCCCATTCGGAGCCGACCAGCCAGCCCAGTAGATAAGGGGCGCAGTTGACCATATAGTTGCCGCTGGCCTTGCCGCGCTGAGCGTGGATTACTCCCTGACCGTAAACCGCCCTGACCGCCAGCTTTATTTCCCGGTCAAACTGCCTTTGAATATCTGGCAAATAAGCGTTTTGCGAATTGATCAGTTCTTCTTCCGGACTCCAGATACCCTGGATCAACCAGATGTTTTTGTCTTCCGTACGGTTATGATCGTATAAGGCTTGATAAAATGCTGGTGGGAGGATGGTGTAGATTCTCAGCACTTGAACGCCCAGTTCGCTCATTTGCTTGAGCCAGCGCTGATAGTCCTCATAGGTGGGGCTGAGTTCCCCCGGTTGATGGCCGGGAGTGGTAGCTCCCAAATTGATACCGTACCAAAAATGCTGGCGCCAGGTGCCGTCCTCATAGGCGGCGATGTTATCGCCTTTCACCTGGCTGACCAGCTTTACGTTGTTTATAGTGTAATAAACGGGTTTTACGCGGAGAGCGGGCTTGGCGCAACCGGAGATGGTAAGGGCAATGAGTAGAAGTATAGCCGGGAACCTAGCCCATTTGGTCATGCGACAACCTCCGAAGATGATATTTAAGGCAGTTTCAACTGACCTTGCGTCTTCAGGTTGGGCCATGCATGCGCCTGAATCTGATCAGTCGACAGGGTATATAATACGTTATTGATATAGACGATTCGCTCGATATTCTTTTCGCTATTGTACCAGGAGTCTCCTGCTTGTAAAATCTCTTCTTTGGTAAGATGGGTGACACGCCCCTTGTACTGCAGGCCCTTCTTGAGATCAATCTGATAGAAATAGGCTCCCTGGAATTCGAAGGAACCATAGGCCGGCCAAGCGGAGGGCTGCTGCCCGTCACTCTCACGTATCTTCATAACAGTTACGGGAAAGGCCAGCAGGCTCTTGTCCCGGGAAAAGAGCAGGGCCTTGTGGTTGCTCAGCAATGCGGAGTCGGTGCCGCGATCGCCGATGATGACCTTGGAAATTTCCTGGGGATGGTTAACATCGCTTACGTCGAAGAGGGCCACCTTCAGGCCCTGATAGAAGGCCATGGAGTTCGTTCCGTCGTTGCTCTTGGTTTCAATGGTGTCCTTGCCAAAACCGATGATATGGTTTTCATCATAGGGGTGCAGGTAATCACTGTAGCCGGGAATCTTCAGCTTGCCTAATACTGCCGGTTGGGCCGGATTCTTCAGGTCGATGACGAAGAAAGGGTCTACCTTTTTGAAGGTCACCATGTAGGCCCGGTCACCCATAAAACGAGTTGAGTATATCTTTTCCCCAGGAGCGATGCCTTCCAGTCGTCCCACTAGCTTCATATCTGTATCGAGGACATAGATATTGTTTTTGGAGATATTGGCGCCGTTGTCCCAAACATTGCCGGTAGTGGTGGCGATGCGGAAGTAGCCCTGGTCTTCGTCCATGGAAAATTGGTTGAGTATGTTGCCGGGGACCTCGCCCTGGCCCGCATAGCTGATGCCGGCCGTTTTCAGGGCGAATTTGTACAGGGTAGTTACCGGACTGGCTGAGGAGGCTGCTGAATCTTTGCGCAGGGGCCGGGCCTCGGGCAATTGATAGCTGCTGGCGGCAATATACAGGTTGCTGCCGGAGGCGTAGATGTTTTCCCCGTTGCCCAAATAAGATTGCACCTGAGCTGCCTGTGCGGTATTGGCGGTGTCTACCGCGGCGATATTGATAAAGGCCGGATAGATGTGATCGGGGAAGTAACGGAGCTGGTTGTAGCCGAGGCTGACCGGCTTGGCGCCGGCGGCCGAATCACGATAATAGGGCAGCATGATGTCAGTGTCATTGGCATAAAATATGTTTTCATTGGTGACCAGGTACAGGGTATGGCCGATCCGGCGAGAGGAGAGATAACCGCCTTCGATCTCCAGTTCCCGGGTTTGCTTGAGTTGGGTTTTGTCCTGCATATCGTAGATCAAGGCTCGGGTGCTCTGCCGAGTATAAAAGAGCGGAGGGCATTTTTGCGGATTGCTCCCGGTAGAAAAGCAGGGGTTGGGGACGTTGAGGGTGTTTTGCCCGATTACCACCAGTTTATCCTCATCAATGTATAGCTCCTGGGGGATAAAGCTGCTGTCACTGAAGGCCAGCTTGGCTATCACCTGCATCTTGTCCGGGTTCTGGGCGCTGATTATCAGAATGCGGTTTTTATTGACCTGGTAAATATACTTTCCGTCGGTCTTGATGATATCGGCCTCATCCACCCCTGCCACCTGAGTATTGGTTGAGGAATAATCGTTGATCTTGGCCTTATCATTTAGTGAGCCGACACTGCCCTCGCTGGGGGCGGTCGCTTGGGCTACATCAATTGCTGTCGGCATAACCTCTTTGCGCAGGTACATGACTTGAGGATTGTAGCTGTTGGACGCTTTCAGCAGTTCAATCAGTTTTTCCTTCGAGCCTACTACCGGCAAGGGATTTACTGTCGCGGCCAACACCTTTTCCTTAGCTTGCGGCTGCTGGTATCCGCTCCACCCCAGCATGAGGCTGAACAGCAGCAGCGCTATCAGCAGCGAATTCCTTCCCCGTCTCCCATCCACCATATTATCCCCCTTTAATTCCTCGTTTACCTGTTTTACGCAGCCGCCGTAAGTATCCTTTCATAAAACAAGCGGGGCGTCTCTGTTGGTGCTATTCGCCATAGTAAATAGCGCAAACAGAAACGCCCCCGCTGGCATTCAGTCCCTGTAATTATTCGGGTTAGCCGCCGCCAATCGGATCCGAATCACTGAAAACCCCTGGGACCAGACAGTTGTCCCCATCTTTTTTCGGGCAGGCGTTGCCTCCGCTGCCCTGACTATCCTGACTGGCTTTGCTTAATGAATCATCTTTATTGTTTTTCTTGTTCTTGAGCAAATTTGCACCTCCTTAAAGAATTGATCTGGTAATAGTATCAATAATACTCATGGTTTTATACGAAATATAATTTGTCCTAAGGTACTGGGCAGGGATTTTGCTCCGGCAACGGAAATATCTTAGATATTTAAAGTATTCAAGGAGAGTGCAGCCTTGCGCAGATGGTGGGGATTATTACTAGCGGTGGTTTTATTCCTGGGGATAGGCGGCTGCGGGGGAGACCAATCCACGCATAAAGCGGCGCCGGTGGTTGAACGGCCGCTGTCGTCTCAGCCGGCTGGCAAAGACTATCGGGTCGGCCCGGATAACAACCGGTTGCATGTGCACTTTATCGATGTGGGGCAGGGTGATTCCATCCTGGTTCTTACGCCGGATGGTGAGGCCATGCTGGTGGATGGCGGCGACGGTGACCACGGGCAAATGGTGGTTGATTACCTGCGTGCCCAAGGGGTTAAGCAACTTGCGGTACTGGTAGCTACTCACCCCCATGCCGACCATATCGGCGGGCTGGAAAAGGTATTGGCGAATTATAAGGTTAAGCGGGTTTATATGCCTCGCGTAACCAACAATACCGACCAATTTGCCGGTTTGCTTGACGAGATCAAAGCCCAGGGCTTGAAAATCAATACGGCTGGAGCCGGAGTGAATATCCCGCTGTCCGGGGTTCAGGCAGTGTTTGTCGCTCCCGGCCGCCAGGCATATGAGAATATTAACGACTACAGCGCCGTGCTGAGAATCACCTATGGCAAGGTAGCTTTTTTACTGGCCGGCGATGCCGGCGAAGTTTCGGAAAACGAGATGCTGGCGGCAGGCATGGATTTGCGGGCCGACGTTTTAAAGGTCGGGCATCACGGCAGCCATTCCAGCACCGGCGAAGACTTTTTGCAGGCGGTGGCACCTCGCTATGCGGTAATCATGTGTGGCCTGGGCAACGATTACGGTCATCCGCACTGGGAGACCCTGGAGAGCTTGTCCGAGGCCGGAGTCAGGGTATATCGCAGCGACCTGAGCGGGAATATAGTTATTACATGCGATGGGGATAAGATTGATGTTAAAACGGAGGGCAAAGGGGCGGCCAGCGGAGGCGCTGCGGCTGCCGAAACCACTTCCGGGCAGTCGGCGACGGATAGCGGGGGCGGTTATATAGGCAATCGCCATTCCCACAAGTTTCATCGGCCCACCTGCAGCTCCCTGCCGCAAGCATCCAACCAGGTGTTCTTTAACAGCCGGGAAGAGGCGGTCCAGTCAGACTACAGTCCTTGCGGCCGCTGCCGGCCCTAAGGGGGTATGAAGGTGAGAGGGATTATTGATCGTTTTGAGGGCGATTATGCAGTAATGGAGATAGCGGGACGCATGCAGAATGTGCTGCGCAGGGAATTGCCAGCCGGCAGCCGGGAGGGGGATCTCCTGGTTTACGAAAACGGCCGGTGGTGCCGGCAGATCCAAACTACGGAAGAATTGAAGAAAAATATTGACAAAATGGCGGAGAAACTCTGGGATGACTGATAATACAAAAACGTTTTCATAAAGTGCCTCCTTCCCGTCCACAATAAAACCGTGGATGAATAATGGAAGGGGGTTTTTATTTGGATCGGCGACACTTAAGTCTGCTGATGTTTAGCGGGGATTACGACAAGGCCCTGGCTGCCTTTATCCTGGCTAACAGCGCCTGCGAGATGGATATGAGCGTTACCATGTTTTTCGCTTTTTGGGGGCTGACCATGCTGCGGGACCCGGGCAAGATGAGCCTGGAGGACAAGAGCTTATATGAAAAGATGTTTTCGGTGATGACCCCGGACGGGGCGGGCCAACTCCCTTTGTCCAATATGAATATGGCCGGGATCGGCAAAGGGATGCTGCTGAAGATGATGAAGGATAATGAAGCGCCCGCCTTGGTGGATTTCGTAGAGAGTGCCCGTCATAAGGGGGTTGACTTTAAGGCCTGCCGTCTCTCCATGGAGATAATGGGTCTGCGGCCGGAAGAACTGCTGCCTGAGGTCCGGGTGGTTGACGCCCGGGAATACCTGGAGGATGCCATGCAGGCGGATATACAGCTCTTCATCTAAGCAGACTGTCAAAAAAACATGATCTTGCTTCATGCTTTGGATTGCCGCGTCGCATTACTCCTGCGCCGTCCTGGCGCCCGCGATACTAAACCATCCGTGGTTGTCGCTTCGCTCCTCGCGATGACCCAATTATAGCTCGGTTGTCACTGCGAGCCGAAGGCGCGGCAATCTATTCCTCCCTCTTGGCCTGGTAGCAAAAAGGGCGGTGGCTCATAGTATATAGAAAATGTTTACTATGGGTGGGGATGGTCATCGGGCAGCCAGATTTTCGGGTTAAGGATTTCCGGCGCCAGATTGTAGGGGTAAACCTTAAGGTTCCTTCGATTAATGGCGGACGGCTCCAATATATCAATTTTGATAATGCAGCCAGTACTCCGGCCCTTCGGCCGGTGGTAGAGGCACTAAATGACTTCCTCCCGTGGTATTCCGGGGTGCATCGGGGGACCGGCTATAAGTCTCTGGTTTCCACCGGCCAGTATAATCGCAGCCGCGAGGTGGTGGCCGGTTTTGTTCATGCCGACTGCGAGCGCGACGTAGTGATTTTCTTAAAAAACACCACGGAAGCTATTAACAAGTTATCCTATCGCCTGGCCTGCCAAGCGGGTGATCAGGTGCTGGTAACCGCCATGGAGCACCATTCCAATGACCTGCCCTGGCGCCGGCAGGCCCGGGTGAATTATGCCGGGTTGGATGAAGCGGGGCGGCTTGACCTCGTCGATCTGGAAGAGAAGTTGAAGCGCGGCTATCCGAGAACCCGGCTGGTAGCGGTTTGCGGGGCTTCCAACGTAACCGGCCATCTCAATGATATTCATCGCATTGCCACCCTCGCCCACGAATACCGCTCCCGCTTACTGGTAGACGGGGCGCAACTGGTGCCACACCAGCCGGTTGATATGAAACCGGCCACTGACCCCGCTCATATCGATTACCTGGCCTTTTCCGGCCATAAACTCTACGCGCCCTACGGTTCGGGAGTGTTGATCGGGCCGCGGGATACCTTTGCCGAGGGAGCCCCGGAGTATTCGGGCGGCGGAACCATCCGGGCCGTGCACCGTGATGCGGTGTATTGGGCGGAGGCACCGGAGAAGGAGGAGGCCGGTTCCCCGAACGTGTTGGGGGTGCTGGGCCTGGCGCTAACCTTGACCTATCTCCGGAAAATCGGTATGGATAAACTGGCCGGTTATGAAGATAATCTGACACAGTATGCCTGGCGACAACTGAAGGGAATTCGCGGCATAACCATTTACGGTGATGTTCACCGGGTGGCGGTGATTAGTTTTAACCTGGCCGGCCTGCCCCACAGTCTGCTGGGAGCAATTTTGTGCTATGAGGCGGGTATAGGAGTGCGGACCGGCTGCTTTTGCGCCCAGCCTTATGTGCGCTATTTGTTGGGGGAAAGCGAGCAATTAGTGCAGTGCGCCAAGAATGACGGGAGTTGTCAGGAGCCGCTGCCGGGAATGGTCAGAATCAGTCTGGCCGCTTATAATACGACAGCGGAGATTGATCGCCTGGTTGACTGGCTGAAAAGAATAAGCGGCAACCGCCGCGAGTTTATGCGTCGTTACCGCTATGATGCACTTAATGATGAGTATATACCCCGGGGTGTTGATGTACCCGCCCTGCTTGCTCGCCTGGCCGGGGAATAGGCTAGCGATGCCCGTTATGCCCGTTGCTGTCGTCATTCTCCCACGGGTCGGAATGGTCGGCCAGCCAGGAACACAAAACCGGGAAGATATTGTCGCGGGCGGTAGCGCCCAGTACCAGACCGCCGTGACCTACCGGGAATTCCTGATAGGTCTTGTCATTGCCGCCCAGATAGGTGAGGGCCGCCGCCGTCTGATGCGGCAGGGCGATATGATCCTTCTGTCCGACCAGGGCCAGCAGATTGGCCCGGATTCGCTGAAGTTGCACCCGGCGTCCCCTTAAGACGATCTGATTCTTTATCAGTTTATTTCCCTGATAAAAATCTCTAATCCAGTCGCGATATATTCCGCCGGGGAAGTTAACATTGTCCTTGGTCCACTTGTTCAAGACCTTCCAGAAGTTAATGGGCTTATCCTCTTCGATGGTTTTCCACAGGCGGGTATAGGTACCCCAGTAATTGTTGAGCGGGTTCAGCATACGGGTGCCCCAGTCGATGAACTCCTTGGGGACCAGTTCCATCATATCGGCTATGCGGTCCGGGTCATAGCCCGGCGCCTTCAGCCAGACATCATAGGTACCGGCTCCTTCGAAATCGATAGGGGCCGCCAGATAAACCAGGTTACGCAAAATTGGGCGGTCAAACAAAGCGGCATACATGGTGGACATGGTACCGCCCTGGCAATAACCGATGATGGTTATCTCCTCCGAATAAGCATTGCGCGCCACCCGCCGGGCGGAAGGGGCGATATAGTCATAGACCAGATCGGCGAAGGTTAGATCGCGGTCCTCCCATTCAAATTCTCCCCAGTCCAGCATATAGACGTCAAAGCCCTCGTTTACCAGATATTCAATCAAGCTGAATCCAGGCATCAGGTCCAGGACATAGGGTTTATTGATCAGTGCGTAGATCAGCAGGAGCGGCGTGCGAAAACGCCGGGGGGTGCTGGCCTGATAGTGATAAAGCTTGGATTTGTTCTTGCTCCATAACAGTTCTTTGGGCGAGCAGCCGGTAGCGGGCTTGGGGTCGTAGTTTATTACCTCCCACCAACGGGCATTGGTATGCAGCCAGTGGTCATAACTCTGCTGCAATAATTCACCGATCTCGGTGGCGGAGGAAGACATAAACATATTATTCATCGAATTACCTCCCTCAGTTAAGTAGTAAACTCGACTTTTACAGTTGAATGGTTACATAAGAAGTAAGCCTTATTTGCCTATGACCGCGATTATGACTTAGCCTTGGGCACCCGGGTCTTTTTGGGTGCCGGGACCGCTTCCTGAACTGGCTCCGGCGAACTGCCCAGAACATGTTTGAGATGGTCTTCCATTTGATCCACTTTGGTTATCAGGCTACGCAGGTCATCCAGGGTTTTGCTGATTTGCCGGCTGATATCATTTTGGTGTTCGGCCTTGCCTTGCTGGAATTCCGACAACTGTTCCAACATATCATTGCTTTGCTGTTTTATGGCCGACAACTCATTAGTGAAGTCATCCTCCAAACGGTCGAACTTGTTTTCCAGGGCCACCAGCAGACGGGCCAGACGGGCGGTGTCCTGCTTGGATGACAGGGGAGTATTTTCAATATAAACCGAAGCCATCTCGTTTTGAAACTTGAGATACTGCAGGTAGCTGTTCAGAATCAAGTCAATGCCGTTGGCGAAATCCTTGGTTTCCACCATCTTTTTCATCAAAGTCCCCATGGAGTCCTCGGCGCTGAAATAGATATTTTCCCACATTTTATAAGGGTTGGGGATGTTAAACCCTTGCGACTTGCCGTTTTCACCATTCATTCTCGTTACCTCCCGTATTTAGTTTTTAACCAGTACTGATTCTATTTGAAAACCGGCGTCCTTAAGGTCCTTGATCAACTGCCGGGAATCCTGCATGTTGACCCGCAGCACCAGAATCCTGCTTTTATCCGGATTCTCCAGACTAACCAAATTTTCCACGCTAAGCTTATATTTCATCAGGACCTGACCTATTCTTATAAGATTCTCCGGATCGGCGGTAACCCTTAGATTGATACGGGTACCGGCCCGGTTGATCCCCAGCATGTCGAGAAAGGCATCGGTAACATCGGTCTGGGTAATAATACCCACTAGAAGACCGTCGTCATCAACTACCGGTAGACCTGATATGCGGTTGTCCCGGAGTATCTTGGCGGCCTGCTCGATGTAAGCATCCTGATGGATACTGATAATCTGCTGGTTGGGGGGCATAAGATCACGGACCTTGATCTTGCGCAGCTTTTCTTCCTGTTCATCGGGCAGCAGGCGGGTGGCCAGCGAGGTGCCGCGCAGGTCGATGTCGGGACGGGCGCCGAAGTCGGTGCGGGTGATTATGCCCAACAACTTTCCGCGGTCGACTACCGGCAGCCGGTTGAGATTATTTGCTTTCATAAAGCGCCAAAGATCGCCTACGCTTTGCTCCGGTGATGCCGTATAGGGATTAAAAGTCATGCGGTCTCTTACTTTCATAACAGCCCAGCTTTCTTTATTTAATTGCGACGGAGAAATGGTGAACGAGACTCTGTGGGTTTTGAAGGGGACATGTCAATAAATTCGGTTTGCTAATTTTAAAACTCTAATTAAAATGATTACCTATCTGTAAGGGAAATGTCAAGGTTTTACATGGTGTATTGTATGGGAATATAAAACAGTATCGCAAGAGATGGGGTTACAGAGCTTACTCTGGATAAGAAGGCCAGCCAGGTATAAAATCTTCATCCCTTTCCTGAAGTGGTATAATAAAAATACAATAAAATATATTTCATGGCTGACTTTCATAACCATGAAGGTGGTCACCATCAGTTGGCTGCAAAGCCATAGGCTCGGGTGTCTAGGCCCGCTTATCACAGGTTCCTAAGGTGTTTTTTTATAGATGAAAGGAGGAATCGGAGATGAGTACTTACCGGACATTGGTGATTATGGACAATGGCAGAGAGTACAGGTTTGAAGAGGAAATGGAGCATTTTATCCAACTGCTGTATCGTGACGAGGAAGATAATTATGTTAGAGGAAAAGGCTTTGTCTTAATGATTGAACACATAGCTTGTATCGAGGCCATCGAGTAAAAAGCCAGGTATTAAATTCCCCCTCCTTGGCATGCTGTATAAATACCGAGTGAATATTTTAATATAAGCCCCTGCGGGGGCTTTTTTGTTGGCGAAAACAGAAAAAGGGCCTTATCGGCCCATTTTTTCATATGGCAAAAGCACTAACTATTGATAAAATGCACCGCTCAAATTAAATCGTTAAAAGATGCACCGCTTTTGCACACCCCTAATAGTTGCCCCATTGGACTATCGGTTGTTATACCACACAAACCAGTCAAATTTTCTGTGTCGACCTTTGCTATGTATATTGTTTCGCTCAAGGATTGAATCTATCAGCGCTAAATATCCCTCATAGTCATAAGTTTGTCGCATTTTTTCAATACAGTTTTTGATTTGTGATGCTTTGTATATTTTGCCTTTATACTCGTAATGAGAAAGAAACTGACCGACATTGTTTTGCATGACACCATCGAATATTACATAGTCGTCATTTTGGTAAACATAATAATTATGGTACAAGCAATACTTGCTGAAGAATGAAAAAAGATTAATTTCATTCTTCGCCAATTCGCCAACTAAAGAAATATCGCCCTTAGCCATCCGTTCGTCAAAATTGCAGCTTTTTATTTTTTCAATCAGTCTTGTCAAATAAATCTTGCTCAAATGTTTATTTAGGTTAGTGGAGTTCGTCATATCAATCAAGGCAATTTTCATTGCAATAATGTCACTGTCCACATTTTGAGGAAACTTATTAAGACAACTATTTATAATTGCACCTTCTTCACCATACCGCGGATCTCTGTTTACACGTTTGGCGGTCTCGTCCAGTTCTTCCTTTGTAAATCGTGTAAAAGGCACCTCGATACCACTACTCCACGTTTTGGTCGACACACTTCGGTTATTCCTTGAATAATCCTTCGGTTCGGGAATAACTTCGCCGTCCATAGGGAGCCGAACTGTGTATGGTCTGACTTCATCATTGCGAACGAGTTTTTTATTTTGAACAAGATCATTGATCGTGGAGTTTATATAAGGCTGCGGCTTCCCAGGGAAACGGGCATCAAGGATTTGTTTTGCCGTTACCGGCATATTGACCCTACGGCAGTATTGCATAATGGTTTCTGCGTTGCTCAAGTCTAAAACCTCCTACTTACATGTGGTTTTTTATAATTCATCCGCCTCACTTGTCTCAACATCCTTTAAGGTTTTGCCATCAGCCGTTTTCCAAGCAGTATATCCGTTTGAACTTGCACCCGTTACAAACATCGAAGCAGCAGATGGTGACGAAAAGAGCACGTCTTCTAAAAGCGTATAATTTCCATCTACCTTGGCCTTTTCACGAGCCTTTTTTGCTACCCCTGAGCAAGTCTTTTCATTGGTTTTAGAATTGATAACACTGCCACGTAAAACGATATATCCTTCACTTGAACGTTTGCATTTCGCTTTTACTGTCATGCCGGTGTTCTGCATTTTTTGCTCCATAAAAAACTCAAGGTTGTCGTCGTCCTCTTCATGATCTGTATTATGGATTGCTCGATTTTGAACTAATGGCTCGAATACCAAATGTCCAAGTACACCCATCACAATTTTTGCATACTCCACATACTCTTCAAGTTCGCTCTCTTTTTCTTCTGTAACATTTCCGGCATTTGGTTCATTTCCGTTCTTAGCTTCGTAACGATTGGCAGTTAATGCAAGTGCAAAGAATCGATTTTCAAGCCAGCTAATCTCGGTTGCACCAAAAATGTTATTTGAAGTCGTGAAAGCTACAGCTTCATACCAATCTTCAAGGCCTTGTTTCGGGGAGGCGTGATGTTCTTTTAAACGGTTCAAAATACCTTCTCCATTTTTTCGAGTCCCAGATTGACCGACATAAACTAAGGGTTTGTCGCCATCACCTTTACTGAAAAGGAAATATACCCCACTCTGTTTAAGGTAGTCAATGTTCTTACAGTCCACAAGCTTTACCCGTGGAATTTTATAGGCGACACCTGTCCAATTAGCAAGCGTACACTTGATGCGTCCGTTTGGGGTGCTATCCATCAGGAAATAATTCATATTTTTACCGGCCATAGTGTTTATATCCCCCATAATCATTAATCCGATGTTGCATTAGTCTGTATATGCAGCAAATCCACCGACTCAGAATTATTTCTCAAATAAAGTTTTCAACCAATTCTCATAAGGCAGTGTCCGAAAGTTAATCAAGTCAGGTAACTGTTTAACGGGGAAGATGTCCTTATTGCTCTTCGCCCATCATCATTTTGTAATGCTGTTCCTGCTCCAAGGCCTCAAAAATTAATTTGAACACATCCTTGTACAGCGTGATGTCGGTGCAATCGTCAACATAATTCAAACCATCGCTAAACCCTACGGAGTTGGCATTGATATAAGACAACATAGCCGTGGCGAGGTGGTACTTCGTGTAGTCGGGTAACCCTTCGGCTGGCGTTTCCACGAACTTATCTCTATGTTCATCAAGAACCCTCTTGCGAATATTCACACCGTCGTAGCCACAAAGTTGCATGAAGTAATATTCCAAAATGCGGCGTATTACGTTCATTAGCGGAATAGCTGTATCCACTTCTCTGTACTCACCCCAGAGGGCAGCGTAGGAGTTTTGGACAGGGTTGAAGTTTTCTTGCTCGGTTGGCTTAGATATACATTGTCGTACACAATGCTTGATTGTGGAATTGTTACTCGCTTTGTTTATCACATAGAACGATACGCAATGATAGCGGGATGCTTGGTTATAGGTTATCTCCCTATGGAAATAGACGTTGTGGGTCAAGATAAAAATCTGCTTTATATAGTCACCCTGAACCTCACGTTCCTGTTCACGATATTCAGCGTTGTTAAAGCAGACACCTACCATCTCCCGCACCAAGGTGCTGACGATGAATAGGACGCAGCTATCCATACTGGAAACGGGGTCGTCTATTACGACAATTTTATCCTTGCTAACATCAGCATCGGTATGACTTCCGCGAACGAGGTGATAGAAGTACAGGAACGCAATGAAATTCCTCTCGCCCTCACTTAGCTTATCCGCAACTGTCCCGTCTTGGCGCACAACCTCGTAGACATTTTGCTGACCTCGCTTTTCCCGCAGAGTGAAGCCCTGGAAACCTGAATCTCGAAGTAAATCGTTTATGCTTTTGATGGTTGGGGCGGTACTAACCACTCGTTTGTTAAGTTCTGCAATTTCATTTTCTAAAGCTCGTGATGCTTTAGCACCGTCATCGACCAGCTTAATCAATGCAGTAATCTCGTCGTCAAAGGTCTTGCGCCTTAATCTATAGGTCGAAACATCACTTTGAAGTGTAAATGCAATAAGTTCCCAGACTTTCCTGGTGCACTCGGTTTGCTTCTGACGCTTCGCACCAACAATGTCGTTGTTTGCTTGAATCTGTTTATTAAAACCCTCGATTAGGACGTTTATTTCATCACGAAGCGTTTTGACGTTTTCAAGTGTGACAACTGAAGACGGCTCTTTCAACTTGTCAGTTATCCGTTGGATATTGATTTCAATCATTTTCTCTAAGAGCGCAAGTTTCGTCTTATATTCAGTAAGATCAAGTTTTGGGAAAGCATCCTGGAGATTGCCGTTAAGCACATCAAGGAAGCCTTGCATATCGCTTATGTAGTCCTCTTGAAATTGCCGAAGGGCACTAATATCCTCTTGATACTGGCCATCAAAACAGGCAGAGATTTGTTTTTCAAAATCGTCGGGTAATTCCTGTTGGCAATAAGGGCATTTTCCTTCTGATTTTTCGGCGAAATGTTCATGCCCTTGGCGTACCCAGTCCGTAGCTTTAATCGCTTTTATGAAAGCAGCAAAAGGTGTGTCACTACTGCTCGTAATGGATTTATTAAGTAGTTCGTTGCCGGATGACCCTTTTAATCTTTCCGTGCCTCCAGTAGGCTGAAACTTCTTATATGTAGCAGCTTTTGGGTCAAATGCCGTTTCGTACAGAGTTCTTAATTCTCCTATATCATGCTGAGTAGGGTTTCCTATTTGCAATACTTTCTCGGCAAACTGAGCTTTCCGCTTAAAGCCGCTCTGCGTAGCGTCAAATACGTCTCGGATGGCTTTCGTTTTATCCCAACAGGTTCCTTGAAAGTCGTCGAGCAAGGTGTTTCGTGCTGACTCCTTGCGGTCCTTTGTTATGGTATTTTCGCCATTTAGCTTTTCCTGCTCAGCCCGCTGGGTGTTTTTTTCAGCAATGTCAGCTTGAATCTTGATGTTCTTCTCACCAACGGTGAATACGCCCTTGAGTTTGCCGTAATCACGGAAGTTCGCTTCGACAAACTCCTGATTATAGACAAGCACGGAGTAGTCATCTGCGGATTTTCCCGCTTGCCAAGACAAACCCTCATTGGCATGGACAGCCCTCGCTATGGTAGATTTTCCTGTGCCATTGTTTCCATAAAAGAAGTTGATAAGCGTGGGCTCAACCGGAATGCCGTGAAAAGTCGCAGCGTTTAGCATAAGTTTTTCGATTGCGGAAGTTATTTTAGTATTCATCATCTATATCCTCCGTTCGTTTTCGCGGCTCGGATATACGCGGCTTTATAGCCGGAATTTCCTCTTCGTTATCTCCGAGAGCGGGTAACGCAATTATCTCCCGGCCGGCTATACCTTGGAGATCGCCGCTCATACCATAGAGACTATTTGTAACCTTTTGCAAGATTTTTTCCTGTGCTGCCCAGCGTTTCTGGGCTTGTTTCTTCTCGGTGTCGAGCTGCTTTGCCATTTCGTCGTAGGACTCAAGGATATAACGAATCCGGTTACTAAACTCGCCGCCGGTCAGATAGTTGTATATCAGTTCAACCTTCACATCTTTACCTTCAGCAGCGCGATTGGCTGCAAAGACCTTGACGATTGCTTCCCGCAATAACGTGGCGAGCATTATCACATAGCGTGGCTTCACAAGCCAGATATTATCAGCAAGCTGTTTGAAGTCGTCGCCTCCTCCGTCAGTGGGGTTGAACACAATAACTCCCATTTGAGCTTTTTCTGATGCAATTTCATCTTTCAGTTTGCCGAGCCAGCTTGCCTGATAGGTCTTGGCATTTTTGCATTCCCAAAGAATCAAGCCGCAGTTCCTATAAAACTGCTCGTTGACCACTTGCCGAATGTCCGAACCGCGTTCGCCCTTCTTGACTTCCTCGACTGTATCGAACGGGAAACCGCTGCGGAGGGCATTTTCGATATCCAGCTCGAGGATTTCGCCCTGTAACTGCTGTGAACCTTGCTCCGCCACCTGTTTAGCTGTGGTTAATTGCTCACGTAACCGGTTGATGGTTTCCTCCTGCTCGCGGATTTTTGTGTTGAAGTCCTCGGAGGCTTTTTGCGCTGCCTCGGCACGTATACCTTTTTCCTTTTCGAGCAGTTCCTTGCGGGCCGTGAGTTCTGCATCCTCACGCGCCTTATTTGCCTTGGAGAGTTCTTCGAGCAAATCCGATAACTGCTTGCGGAGCTGCTTTTCGCTTTCCTTTGAAGCGATGGCTTCACGGCGCAGACGCTCGGTTTCGAGTTCCGTGGTCTGTTTTGCCTTTTCAACTTCAAGTTCAGTAGTTTGGCGAGCCTTGTCCAGTTCAAGTTTTGCAGTTTGCCGCTCCCGTTCAATTTGAAGCTGTGACGCCTGTTGCGCCTCGGATATAGCTTTTTCCACGGCTTGCTTTAACTTTATCTCAGCAGCGGCATCATACTCCTTGCGGAGTGTCTCCGACTGCTCAGTTTTTGCTCGAAGCAACTCATCCTCAATCTGGTGCTGTATGGCATCAGATATTTCAAAAGACTTTTTGCAATTCGGACATATAATAGTAGCCCCACCCATATTTTCTCTCTCCTCAGACTATTTTTATCCCTGTACCAGCTCCCACAGCTTGTCATAGCTGTCAACTACATCGTATTTCACGTTATCGCCGCTGATAGCACGGAAATGCTCGCGGGCGCAGTGTGCTTTGGCTTCCTCGATTTTGCGGAGTTCCATCGAGGACATATCACCTTTCGTCTCAGCAACGAAATAAATGTGCTTCACTTTACCTTCATAGAACGCAATCGCCCAGTCGGGGTTATACTTGCCCACAGGGGTGTTGATATAGAATCCGCGTGGCAACTTGACATAGACCTCTACTTCTTGGCTGTGCGCTTCTAACGCAGAAGCGAAATCACGCTCGTTGGTTGAATCGTAAATAACATAATCATATAGATGACGCTTTGCTTCCATGGCATTCACACCAAGGTTACCTTTTTTTAGATCAGGTTCGGTGAATATATCAGTACCAAAAGCTGCGGTCAGCTTATCGTAGGTTATGTGTTCGATAATTGCCGTGGCTTTCTGCTCGTTGATGATGTTGGAAGCGCGGATAATATACTCTTCGGGGTTGTCACCGAACTGGTCAAAGATGACTTTTTCAAGACCGACCAGAATCTTTGTCACGGCTTTTCGGGTTAGTCCTGTCTCTGCTACGATTTTTCCAACAAGATCGTAGTGGACGGATGAACTTGCCCGCATCGTCATGAATGAAGCCGCTTCCTCGCGCACCATATCCTTTCGAACAAATGCTTCTCCGTACTCAAGCTGTTCCTTGGAGTCAATATTCTTTGCCTGTTCGCCCGTCTCAACCCTGAAATAAATCTTCGAAACGCGCAGTCGTGCATTCAGTTCCTTTACAGCCTTTTCCACCAATTCATCTTCATCAAATCCTACGACATAGTAGCTTTTGTGGTTAATGCGTGACCACAGTTCTTGGAATGCCTTGCTATCCAGTTTTCCCTTATCAAGCGTGACCTCGACGGTGTTTTTGCGAGCGTTTTCAGGCTTATTGGCATTCGGATCGTAGACAGAATCCAGTACGGCTATGACATCAGCAGTTTGTCCGGCTGCTTCTTCAGGTACTTCTATAGTGCCGTTTTTCTTATCCTCGTAATATTTCTCGGTTAGTTCGCCTCGCTTCACATAACCGTTTTCTATTAAGCTCTCATATATAGCAAGGGCTGTATCTTCGCCGAACTTCTCTGTGAACAGCTTTGCTTCCACCTTGCGCGGACGATCGCCGACAGCTTCGGCAATTTCGCTTTGCAATCCCTTGGCGAAGCTATCGTAGCTTTCGTTTGCAATAACCGTCAGTACGTTGATATTGTGGACTTCCTCGCGGGATAGGAGGGTTTCATCCATACGTTCGCCGCCTTGATTGACGGCAAGGCGCAGCCCACGCCCGACTTCCTGGCGTTTACGAACATCGCTTCCGCTCTGTTTCAAAGTACAAATCTGAAAAACATTCGGGTTATCCCAGCCCTCGCGCAAGGCAGAGTGGGAAAAGATAAACCGCACAGGCTCTCGGCGGTCAAGCAGGCGTTCCTTGTCCTTCATGATGAGGTCATAGGCATCCGCGTCGTCGGATGTGCGTTCTTTTCTATCGCCGAGCTTACTATCTACCATACGACCACTTTTCTTATCAATGGAAAAGTAACCAGCGTGTGTCCGCTCGGCCTCAATACCGTCAAGATACGTAAGGTACTCCGGCGTGTCGGTTAAGGCAAGCTGCATACTGCCGACGATGGCTTTGTACTCCTCCTCGAAAATCTCAGCATAGGTGCCGCCTTGTGCGTTGCCTGAAGCGTCATACTGCTTGTACTTCGCCACTTCATCAATAAAGAAAAGCGATAAAACCTTCACGCCTTTAGCAAATAACTGCCGCTCCCGCTCGATATGGGACAGGATGGTTTCCCGTATCTGAATACGGCGCAACTGCTCCTCACTAACCGCGCCAATAACATCCCCGGCAAACAGCTTCTTACCGTTTGTAAATTCAACGGAAGAATCTCTGCCGTCAATTCGCAAAACGGTATAGCCGTCCTTATATTCGGCAAGCTCTCCGGAGTTATCGAACAGGCTATAACCTTCGGTTACTACCCGTGTTTTTGGGCTGAATCCGGTCTTATTCTTTATGTCAAATTCGATTGTCGCTGTGGGGTTGCCCTTCGAAAGGTTAATGCTCTGCACATATACATAGCCTTCAGTAGCGGTGCTACCGGAAACCGAAATACCCTTGACGGCAATCTTTTTTACGAGCCGTTTGTTGTAGGCTTCGATCGCATCCAAGCGGTAAATCATGTTGTACATACTGTCAGCTTTGTGGGTCGCAGAATAACGAAGGGTGACAAGTGGAGCGAACTCTTTCAATCGCTCTTTGGTAGCCTTACCTTCCACCGACTGTGGCTCATCGATGATCAATATCGGGTTTGTTTTTGCAATGATATCAATCGGACGGCGAGAGCGAAACTCATCAAGCTTCATATAAATACGCCGGGCGTCCTTGCCCCTTGCATTAAACGCTTGGCTGTTGATGATCATCACGTTAATTGCACTATCAGAAGCGAACCGGTCAATCTCAGTGAGCTGCGAGGAATTATAAATAAAGTAGCGGATTTTCTTGCCGTAATCCTCGGCAAAATGCTCCTCCGTCATTTGGAAGGATTTATAAACACCCTCACGAATAGCTACGCTTGGCACAACGATGATAAATTTGCTCCAGCCGTACCGCTTGTTAAGCTCGTACATGGTCTTGATATATGTATAGGTTTTGCCGACACCTGTTTCCATCTCTATGGTCAGATTGAAGCGACCATCAAGCGAATCGGACGGTTTTATACCCCCTTGCCGTTGAATGGTGCGTATATGCTCCAGTATTTTTTCATCAGAAACAACAATAGGTGCATTGCTGAAGCCCGTAAAATCCTGTGTTTGGGATAGGGAAAGCTGTCCCAAGCCGGAATCTATCATATATGTTGGGGTGCGAAACGGCTGACCTGCGAACACATCGCAGACCGCTTTTGCTGCGTCTGCCTGAAAAGGCTGATGCCGGAATTTTAGCTTCATTTGCCAGCACCTCCGTATTCTACTTTATTTTTCATCATATCACCCTCACATTCGTGTTGGGTGCAAGCAGCTTGAAGATTTCAAACACATTGATTTTTTCAGGTGAACTGGAAAAGCTGCTGTCGCGGAATACAGCACGCAGGGGTTTGCGGCTTGCTATCTCACGGATTGCCTTTTCGCTGATGCGCTCCTCGAAGCAGGCTATAAGGTCGCCGTCGTTGTAGGTGTGGACGGTGAAACCGTCGATTTTTTCGTGGGTGTGGGGCATGGATAGCGGCAAGCCCCAGTCGAGCAAGCAACCGTAGAGCAAATCCATATCGGTGCGGTTGGGTTTGATGTTGCTTTCCATTTGCATAACCAAGTCCTGCGTGTAGTCGCCCGCTGCGTAGTACACATCGTTCATGTTGGTATCGTCAAGTTTGAGGGCACGGAAACCGATGTCAAGGTTTTGGGCGGTCAGGCCCACCTCGGCTTTAATTTTATCCCCGGCACGGCGAATGCGCTCCTTGCCGATTTCGCATATGTTTTTGTAACCTGCCTTCGCCGCTTCCGTACCCTCGGCGCACACTTCGGACAACTGCACCATAATGAACTTGCGCTTACCTCCGTCTTCGGCGTTAAGTTGCATAACGGCGTGGGCGGTGGTGGCAGAGCCGGAGAAGAAATCGAGGACAATAGATTCTAAATCGTTGTATGTAACTGCTCGAACAAGGTAGTTTAATAGCTTTACTGGTTTCGGATTATCAAACAAATCCACACCAAATAAGCTTGTAAGTTGTGATGTGGCATCCTCATTTGTTTCCATCTGGTAGTGTGTCGGGCTGAGGACATTTTTCATTTTTTTAATTTCCCCACCGGCCTTAATATGATTCGGTCTGAATGGGACTTTACTGATAATTATTTCTTCGTCATTTTTCACTATCTCATCGAGCTTAGTCTGCGAATACCTCCATTCGCCTTCCAATCTAAAACTATCAATATTGCGACCGTTTTTAATCATAATCGTATCCAACAGACGAGTAATTATTGCACCCTCTGACATTTCCTGCGGTTCAACTTTACCGTCAGGCATATTAAATCTAACGTACCCAGCAGGGAAAGTTAATGTTGCTAATCCATTACCTGCATTATTAAACGGGTATTTTTTACCCTCAGTTGTCGTTTCAACTGAAAAAGGATGTGAGTTAAGTGTATTTTTAACATAGCATATTATGTAGTCGTTTAACTTGCCAATGTTCTTATGCAAGAAAGAAGGCTTTTTCTTTTTTTCCCAAGCAAATTCAGTAACAAAATTCTCAACACCAAAAACTTCATCACAAATCTTTCGCAGATTATGGCACTCGTTATCATCTATACTAATAAAAATTACCCCATCATCACGCAACATATTCCTTGCCAATACAAGACGCGGATACATCATACTACACCAATCAGAATGAAAGCGTCCGTTGGTTTCTGTGTTCTTAAAAAGGCGCTCGCCGTCTTCATCGTAGACACCAGCTTCTTCATCGTAGTCCTCGCGACTTTGCGCAAAATTATCACGGTAAACAAAATCATTCCCTGTATTGTACGGAGGGTCAATATATATCATTTTAACCCTACCAAGATAACTCTCTTGCAATAATTTCAACACGTCAAGATTATCACCCTCTATGTAAAGATTCTCGGTTGTGTCCCAGTTTTTACTGCCACTGCTGCAATAGGGCTTTCCTGTACTGTCTGCGCCGGTAGCAGTAGATTCATCCTCGACAACCGGACGAAGGGTCTTGCGGATGGGCCGCCCGGCTTCGGCAATGGCGGTACGCTTGCCCACCCATGTAAATTCATAAGCTTCATCGCCGTAGACCTCATCGCCCAGCATGGAGCGCAGCAGGTCAATATTAACCTTTCCCTCAGTAACCACACCAGGGAAAAGCTCTGCTATTTTCGCCACATTCTCGGCGGTGTGATTCGGTGTTTCAAATTTCGGTTTATTCATATCAATTATCCTCCTATTTGTGGCAGTTTCTCAATGATCGGTTGAGCTAAGTTCCAAACAGCCGTAGCGTAACCTGCTATCTTTGCAAGGGTTTCTGCATCCTTGATTGTTTGCGTTATCCTGCCCATAACCTTGGTATAGACGGATTTCGCTTCAGCTTGGTTTTTAGCTTTGGCAATGGTCAACACTTCGGCAATTATCTCAATCAATTCATCTTGCTGCTCATTGCTCTTGCTGATAAGGTCAACAAGTGTATAGAGGTTCGCCGTGTTTTGCTCGATGGCGCGGAGACTTCGGATTGTTTCTTCACGATAGGCAGCTTCTGCTGCTTCTTTTCGTTCACGCTCTCTTTGGACAGCTTGCATCGACCGCTCCATTTCACGTTGATTTGCAGCTATCGAGTCAGCTACCGAATTAGCAAGGTGGTTTGTTGTTGATAAATCTATTCTCGGCATATTTGCCGGATCAAACTTGAATCCATCACTCATTGTAGTTCCTCCAGTCCTTTTCTAAGTCGTTTCAACTCTCCGTTCAACTCAACTTGTTTATTAAACTGCTTTTCACGCAGTAGTTTTTTCTCCAAAGCGGCAATGTCCCGTTCGAGTTTTTGCCGCTTTTTATCACGGTCTACGGCTTCTTCAATATCGTCGTCCGTTCCGAGCCGACCGCCAGAAATCTGCCGCGCCAAGTTTTCATATACAGCATCCAGATTCAACCCCTCGAACTTCAACGTAAAACCGCCAAGCGGCTGCCATTCGGTGTTGTAGAACATGCCAGCCGCTTCAATCCACGCCTGAGCCTCGTCGCCGAACACGAGGAAAAACAAGATTTTATACGGTATTGCTTTGGCAAAGGCGGGCAGAACCCGCTTGTCGAGTTCCCGTTGACGAAGCTGAATTTCAAATATCTGAATTTCTCGGGCGGTTTCACCTGCACTGATCGCCATTGTGCTGTCAGCTAACTTGTTTCTCCAGAAAACTGACTCTATCTGGTCTTTTATCATCTCGCGTGTTTGGTACGCAAGAGCTGCGTTTTGATAGAGCTTCTCTTTTGCAACACGGCGGTTTACCTCTGTTGAGTGGGGCAATCCTAACATCTCGTCACCTCACCACAAGGAAGCAAATCAATTCAAAATCATCCAGCCCGCTGATATTGGTATTCAGGGCAGATGTGCCGCCCGGGCTGAACAAGCTATCGATATCGCTTTCCTCTTTTACTTCAATAATTGAGTTGATTGCATCCGATAACAACGTGGACACGCCGCGCATATCTCGCCCGTCTTTCGTCTCTTTATTGAAGTCTTGGCAAGCTTCCATCGTTGGTTCGGTTTTGCCCCTGCAAAGAGAGCGGAACTTGTCAAGCAGTTCCTTTGGGGAAAGATGGTCGCAAATGACTTCACCGTCCGTTCCTATGTACACCATGTAAAACGGGTGGAGGCGGTTCTGCATATCAATGTTCACGCTGTTGTTACGGTTCTTCAACACGAACACGATTCCCGGCGGACAATCCTCCGAAGCGGTGACAACCGCATGAAGCCCAAAAGGAACTTTATCCATGTCTCCGTTGTTTTTAATATATTCAAGCAGATCGAGCCGGAACTCGTTCAGCCCTAAATCCATAATGGAGATGCCTGACTGCATATCTTCAATATCCACAACTTCCTCTTGGAGTCGTTTGAGTTGCGCTTTGCGGTATTCAAGGTCGCCTTTTTCCTCGGCGTTGATAAGGTCGTCGTCACCGGTTGCGGTCATGACAGAAATCCGCATCCTTGTTTCCACTCTACCTTTAAGGTAGAGGTATTCGTCCAAATCCACATCCGGCCAGAAGTTCACAAGTTGAATTACCTCATTGCGGCTGCCGATACGGTCAATCCGCCCGAAACGCTGAATGATACGGACGGGGTTCCAGTGAATATCGTAGTTGACGCAATAGTCGCAGTCTTGTAGGTTCTGTCCTTCCGAAATGCAGTCTGTGGCAATCAGCACCGAAATGTCAGAGGTGTTGTTTGGCATCAACAGGTTTTTGTCCTTTGAAATCGGGGAGAACAAGGTCAGCACCTCGTTCATAGAAGCCCGCTGTCCTTTTATCGTGGTTTTGCCATCAACACTTCCTGTAATCATCGCCGTATCAAGCCCAAATTTAGACTTCACGAATGAACTAACATGGTGATACAGATATTCTGCCGTATCTGAGAACGCTGAGAATATCAGGATTTTTCGGTTGCCATCGTTTATCGGGTTCATCAGTTTGCCTTCGATAAGTCCGAAAAGCGTCTGGAGCTTTGTGTCGTGTTTTGGCGTGATATCATCAATCAGCATTTTCAGCAAGGCAAGCTCCTCGCTGTCTTCGGAAAGCCTGTCTCGCCATGTTTTATAGTCCATGTCGCCAAGGTCAATCTTGATGCTGTGTTCGGCGGTAAAATACTCCGTATTGCGATCATCGTCGTCGAAGTCCGCATCGCCTGTGAGTTCCCGTCCGTCGATAACCGAATAGCCTCCACTTGTGTAGGCATCTATTTCGGCAATTGTGCTATCGATTAATTGCTTAACTCGCCCAACAGTGAGCCGAAAGGACTCCACTGAGCTTTCGAGGCGTTTCATCAGGTTTATGCTCATCAAACGGCGTATGCCCATCTCACGCCCTGCGCGGTTGATATTGCGGGAGGTATCAACATATTTATGGAGCATACTTGGGAATATGTAATCGGTGGGGATATACACCGAGAGATTCAATTTCATTAGCTGCTCATAAATTTCACTGTAGTTTATTGCGCTTTCTAAATCGGTCAGGCGCGGTCGCAAAGAGATGGGCTTTAATCGTTCGGGAAATGAGCCGATCTCCTTCATATTGTAATATTTTTCTATATGTTTACGGGAGCGAGCGATGGTCACGCTGTCCAATACTTCAAAAAAGTCAAAGTCAAGCGACTTCAACAGCGAGGTCGTAGTTCTTTCGTCCTCTTCCTGCTTGTTCCATTGGTTGAATTGCTTCTGTGCGCTTCTGAAAATTTCATCTATAGTGCGCTTTATGCCGAGTTTTTCATTGATAAGGTTCGGGTTACCCTCATAAGCAAGTTCAAGCTGGTGGCGAAGATCGGTAAAACGGTTGTTGACTGGGGTAGCCGAAAGCATCAAAACCTTCGTCTTTACGCCCGTGCGTATAACACGGTTCATCAAACGAAGGTAGCGATTCTCGCGGCGGTCTTCTCCATATACTTCACCGCCGTTTCTGAAGTTATGGGACTCATCAATGACCACAAGGTCATAATTCCCCCAGTTAAGCCTGTCCAAATCAAGTCCGTTGGATTTTCCGCGATCCCTTGATAGGTCCGTATGATATAGCACATCATATCGCAAGCGGTCGGCAGCTATTGGGTTGTTCACATAGTTGTCTTTATATGTATTCCAGTTATCCGACAACTTCTTAGGGCACAAAACAAGCACGGAGCGGTTGCGATTTTCATAATACTTAACGACAGCAAGGGCGGTAAATGTTTTACCAAGTCCTACGCTGTCTGCAAGGATACATCCGTTATATGATTCAAGTTTGTTAATAATCGCAAGTACGGCGTCCTTTTGGAATGCATATAACATATTCCAGATTTTACTCTCTTTAAATCCCGTCGCTTCATTGGGTAAAACGTCCTCGGAGATATCCTCCAAGAACTCATTGAAGATATTGTATATTGCCACAAAATAAATAAACTCTGGTGCGTTTTCGTTATAGGCCGCAGTGATACCATCGATGACCTGCTCAGTCACATCTTGCATCAGGCTCTTGTCGTTCCAAATTTGATTAAACATACGGATATACTCGCCGGAGAGCGGCGCAAACATCTTATTAACCGGATTAATGATATTGTTGCCACGCTCGCAACCGATGTCGGAAGTGGTGAACCCATGTAGTGGCATATAGGTCGTGCACTCATTTCCTTCAACATTCATAAAACCGCTGATGTTCCCGCCTGTGAGGTTGGAACGGAACTTTACCTTCTTACGAATCCAGTCGGAACACTCGCGGGCAATTGCCTTTTGTGTCAATTCATTACGAAGCTTCACTTCAAACTCCGTGCCGTAGAGTGAACGCTCACGGTTAAGACGTGGGATATAGAACTCTCGTTTTTCCTTGGGCGCCTTCTCATGCAGGAAAGTCGGTGAGGTGAAAATAAAACGCAACTCATCGATGCCATCAAGCTGTTTCTTGAGGGCTTGGTACGCATATATGGAGAAACAGGCAGCCGCTATGGACAGCTTGTCGCCCTTGTTTATCGAAACGGTCAAGTCGTCCTTAACCGTTTTATTCACATTATCAAGCATTTCTGGCATCTGCATATTATTGACTCCTTAGAATTTCATTCGATTTACTCCTTGATTTTGCCCTTGCGTACCCACTCGTCAACTTCGGAGACTTTAAACTTATAGCGTTTCCCGGCTTTATTAACGGGGAGTTTACCTTCCCGCATCCACGTGCGGACAGTGTCCTTGCTTACACTGAGATACTCGGCGATATCCTCAAGATTCACCCATTTTTCGGTTATATTCTTATCAATCTCGTTGCTCATGTTAAAACCTCCATAATGTATATATCTCGTTTTGTTGTGGTTACAACTCTTAAAACAGAGTGTTTATTACATCTGCTTTGCGCAGCTTCTCAATTAGATTTATCTGTTTTATCGTCCAATGTGTACGATCAAATTCATTAAATGCCGAAGCGCTATCGATAGAGAGTTCACAAGTAAGCTCATTGAGTCGGCGCTGCGATATGGCGTACAGCAAATGAAAACACACCTTGATGCCGTTATCTTGAACTATTACTTCATCAACAAATCCGAGATAGGCATCTTGATTTTCACCTGCACGACCATATTGATGATTTCTGCTTGCGAATATAGCCGGGAAGGTTTTTATTGCTGTAATGGCCCCCATATCTAATTTGGCGTATTTGGCTTTTAATTCGGGTGCTATACTCTCGGTCAAAGCACATTCCTTCGGTACCATAAAATGGCCTCCGGTGAACAATTCATCACCAATAACGAAAAGACTATAATAATTCTCATTTACAGTGCGTCTTGTCGGAAGCGTGACCCCACTTGTCTGAACTACAGGAATATACACGCTTTTCATATTCACTGCATTCGCGTGAGCAATCAGCGTGTTCCCATCACCGGGTAGGTTTATATTTGCCGATGCACCACTCGACGGAAGAACGGTGGATGAGATCGGTTTCAGTTTATCACTCATCTTTTTGCCCTCCGTTATTAATATTTACTGTATCTACATGATTATAGAAACTGTTGTTATTGCCGGATATGTTGAAATTGAAGAATGTAGGATTATTGTTTATAACCTGCTGCGTCAAGATGGATGCGTCAGGCTCTTTCTCTGCCGACTGTTCCTCATTAGGACTTTCATCATTTGTCATTGGTTCGTCCACTAATGGCTCATCAACAATTTCAGCATCGACACTTTCTCCAAAGCCTTCACAATAGTTTAGCGTAATATTCCTTGCAATGAGGTTTGCAAGGTTCCCTTTATATTCACGCTTTCCCCCTCCGGTTGAAGGACACCATAAATTGATTGTTTCCTTGCCAAAAGTATTCTTTTCTGAACGGGTTACTGCAAAATGCCAAACACCTAATAAAAATGATTGCAGGCAAACACTTGTTGCTTTGAGAATGTCGGATTTTGTTATTGCATCACCGCTTTCCGAAGCAAAGAAAAGTTGATTATCACCGATGGAGTCATCAGCTTCAATCAAGGCTAAAAGTTCTATAACCAATCTTTCGTCTTTTCTCATGCTGCCTGTATCAATGAGCAATGCTATTACCTTAGACATTTCGGCTAATACGGAGGGGTAATTATCTTTGATTCGCGTATTGAATGCAGTCAGTGCCGCATCGTCACCAAAAGGATATATTGAGCCTCCTTCATTTTTACAGGTCTTATATTCTGAAGTATTGCCGCTAACTGTGCTGTCAGCGAATACAAATATGTTCTGCCAGTCAGGAACGATCACCTTAGATAAGGCGAACAGAGCTATAGGTTCGGAATAAGGCTCCGGATTCCCCGTATAATATTCATTTGCTCCACGTAGGGGCTTTCTTGCACGTAAAAACAATGTAAAGAAAGTGCCGCCGCAAAGACGCTGCTTTACTATTTTTGCCATATATTTTCACCGCTTTTCAAAAAACTAACTCGGCGAACTCTAACCAACTCTACGAAGTATGGTTGGCGAACTCGGCGAACCATTTTATGTCCTTGTGAGAAATCGCAGGGGCATTTTTTATTGCTCTTGTACGGTGGCGAAGGTGCAAAAGCCAAAATAACAACCCACACTAAACACTGTTAAACCATTATATCACGCACCAATCCGAAAAACAATGATAACAGTGTGAATCTGTACAAACTTCCATATTTCCTCCCTGCGATTGCTCACGCAATTCAAATCACAGGAGGAAATCTGATGAAAAACCAAGCAAATCAAAGTCAAAACAACTCATTTAAACCCACCCCCATTCCACACCGCACGAAATCCGGTGAACCGATGGCCTACTACATCCTATCGGAGGATGGAGCACAAGAATTCAAAGTAACAAGAGCGGAGTGTCTTGCCCGTTCCGAAGAACCCGAAAAACCATTCCCTCAACGTTGGTATGTCGATGAGGAATCCGGTCTTGTTGTCCGTCTACCCCGTAACCAGATGGGTGAGGACCTTGCACGGGACAACATGCGCTCTATATGGCGGGAACAAAAATATCAAGAGCGGAAATTCCAATGCGTATGGAAAGGCACAAACAAATGCGATCAGAAATGTGAAACATGTACGTCCCGCACGAGCCGAACTGTTGAACTTGATAAGCCATTGGGTAACGATTCTGATGGTTCGGATACATTTTACGAACCTGCCGATCCCACTGATATCACAGAATTTTTAGAACAAAAGGCTGTATTAGACACCCTCTATGCCGCACTTGCTACCCTCACTCAAAAAGACCGTGAGCTTATAACAGACCGCATTATCCTTGAAAAAACCGTGCGTGAATTAGCGCCCAAGTACGATTTTAAATCATCGCGGAGCATTACCGTTCATGTACGCCGTATCCTTGACATCCTGCGAAATGACGAAGCCCTGAAGAGGTTTTTCGAGTAACCACTCTCCGTGGTACGCAACCGCCCCTCTTCTGTCTGTAGACGGTAGAGGGGCGGTAAAGCTTCTCGGAAACGGAGGTAAGAAAATGCAAACAGAAGCAAATGAAAGGAACGCGGAAATGCGTGATGCCGAACTGGACGAAGAACTTGCAGGCATCCTCACGGCAATAAGCGTCGTGTCTAAACGTCTTGCCAAGAAGCTGCTCGCACTTCAAAAGCAGAAAGAATCCACCAGGGAAGGAGGTGCTCCAGATGAGCAAGATGAGTGAACTCGACCTCTGTGTCAGTGAACTTCGTAATGCTGCACATTCCCTGAACTCAGTAGCTGATAGTTTGACTTCTCTTTTCAGCGGCAGCCAGCCCGAAACATCGGTACAGCCAGCTTCAAAACCTCTAACGCTGGAAGATGTCAGAGCAGTGCTTGCGGAAAAATCCCGTAACGGTCACACCGCTAAAATCAGGGAACTGCTCGAAAAGCATGGCGCTGCGAAGCTATCAGAGATCGACCCCAAAAAGTACGCAGCCCTGCTTGCAGAAGCGGAGGTACTGGGCAATGGGTAAACATGCACTTCTATCTGCTTCTTCAAGCCACCGATGGCTGAACTGCCCTCCTTCGGCCCGGCTTGGTGAGAAATACGAGGATAAAGGCAGCAGTTATGCCGCCGAAGGCACGGAGGCGCACACCCTTTGTGAGTACAAGCTTAAAACGGCACTCGGCATCCGCACCAAAGATCCAACCACCAGTCTGACCTACTACTCCGAAGAGATGGAAGAATGCGCCAACGGATACGCCGCCTACATCATGGAACTGGTGGAAACGGCAAAGCAGAATTGCGCCGACCCTGTGGTGCTGATTGAACAGCGGCTCGACTTTTCTAAGTATGTCGAGGGTGGTTTTGGCACCGGCGACTGCGTGATCATCGCTGACGGCACGCTCAATGTAATTGACTTTAAAATGGGTGCCGGAATCCTCATAGCAGCAGACGACAACCCGCAAATGAAATTATACGCCTTGGGTGCTCTGGAGTTGTTTGACGGCATCTATGACATCGACATAGTCAGCATGACCATTTACCAGCCAAGGCGGGATAACATCAGCACCCACACGGTTTTCAAAGAATCACTTTATCAATGGGCAGCAGAAACCTTAAAACCTATCGCAGAACTTGCCTACGACGGTGAGGGCGAATTCCGCTGTGGCGATTGGTGCCAATTCTGCAAGGCGAAGCATGACTGCCGAAAACGGGCAGAGCAAAATCTTGAACTCGCAAAATACGAATTCAAGCTGCCGCCCCTTCTGGAAGATGATGAAATCGAATCCATTCTTGGCAAGATAGACGATCTTGTTTCGTGGGCTTCTGACATCAAGGACTACGCTCTTCAGAGTGCACTCAGCGGCAAGCACTGGTCAGGTTGGAAACTGGTTGAAGGACGTTCTAACCGCAGATACACAAACGATGAGGCAGTCGCTAATGCCGTCAGCGCGGCAGGCTACGATCCATACGAACACAAGGTGATGGGCATCACCGCAATGGAAAAGGCTCTCGGCAAGGTAAGGTTCTCCGAACTGCTCGGCAGTCTGGTTGAGAAGCCACAAGGCAAACCAACGCTCGTACCGGAGGGCGACAAACGTCCGGCAATCCATACAGCAAAACACGATTTTAATGATTATGAGGAGGAAAATTTCAATGGCTAACACGACAAATAATGTAAACACACAGGCTCAAAACCCTATGAAGGTTATCACAGGACCCGATACTCGCTGGTCTTACGCTAATGTGTGGGAAGCGAAATCCATCAACGGCGGCACGCCGAAGTTCTCGGTATCGCTCATTATCCCCAAGTCCGATACCAAGACCATCGCTAAAATCAAGACAGCAATTGAAGCGGCTTATCGCGAAGGTGAGGCGAAACTAAAAGGCAACGGCAAAACCGTACCGCCCCTTGCCGCCCTCAAGACCCCGCTTCGTGATGGCGACACCGAAAGACCCGATGATCCCGCTTACAACAATGCCTATTTTATCAACGCCAACAGTGCAACCGCACCGGGCGTGGTGGATGCAGACCGTCAGGAAATTATAAATCGCTCAGAAGTTTACAGCGGTGTATATGGCAGAGCAAGTATCAATTTCTACGCTTTCAACAGTAACGGCAATAAAGGCATTGCCTGTGGCCTGAACAACCTGCAGAAAATCCGCGACGGCGAACCCCTCGGCGGTAAATCCCGTGCAGAGGATGATTTTGCCTCCTACGACGACGAGGATTTCCTCGGATAAATACATTACACAACTACGGAGGGCGGCAGGGCAACTTGCCGCCTTCTTCGATTATGGAGGTCTTATGAGAACATTATCCATAGATATTGAAACCTATAGTGACTACGATCTCTCCAAGTGCGGCGTGTACAAATATGCCGAGTCGCCCGACTTCGAGATTCTCCTGTATGGTTATTCCATAGATGGCGGTGAGGTTCAGGTCATCGACCTTGCGGCGGGCGAACATCTACCAACACAAATCCTCAACGCGCTAACAGACGATAATGTTCAAAAATGGGCGTTCAACGCCAATTTTGAGAGGGTCTGTCTCTCTCGATACCTTTCGGATATGGACATCAGTCTTGACCCGTTTGCAGATAACCACCACTCTGCTGAAATACTCGGCAAGGCGAAATACCTTAATCCCACATCGTGGCGGTGTGCGATGGTCTGGTCAGCATACATGGGTTTGCCCCTCTCCCTCGAAGGCGCGGGAGCGGTATTGGGACTTGAGAAGCAGAAACTGACCGAGGGCAAGGATCTCATCAGATACTTCTGCTCACCCTGTAAACCCACCGCCGCAAACGGTCAGCGGATGCGTAACCGACCCCAACACGACCCCGACAAATGGGAAGCTTTCAAAGCATACAATCGCCGCGATGTTGAGACGGAACTCTCTATCCAAGAGCGGCTCGCCAAGTTCCCCGTGCTTGATACTGTATGGGAAGAATACGCCCATGACCTAGAGATTAACGATCGTGGCGTAGCTTTGGACTTGGCGCTCGTCCGCAATGCCATCAAAGCGGATGCACGCTCCCGTACTGAGTTGACCCGATTAATGAAGGAACTAACCGATCTGGATAATCCAAATTCAGTGCAACAAATGAAACAATGGCTCGCTGATAACGGTATGGAAACTGATTCCCTCGGAAAAAAAGTGGTAACGGAACTGCTTAAGGATGCGCCTGAGCCACTTGGAAAAGTTCTGTCGCTCCGACAGCAATTAGCGAAATCCTCAATCAAGAAATATCAGACGATGGAAAACGCCGTCTGTGCTGACGGTCGCGCCCGTGGAATGTTTCAGTTTTACGGCGCTAACAGAACCGGCAGATGGGCCGGGCGGCTCGTTCAAATGCAAAATCTGCCGCAAAATCATCTGATCGACCTTGAACAAGCTCGTTCATTAGTGCGATATGGCGACTTCGATGCCCTCTCGTTACTCTATGACAACATTCCTGATGTTCTCTCCCAGTTGATTCGGACAGCCTTCGTGCCGAGGGATGGCTACAAGCTAATTGTTGCAGACTTTTCGGCGATTGAAGCCCGTGTCATCGCTTGGCTTGCCGGAGAGCAGTGGCGAAATGATGTGTTTGCCACCCACGGCAAGATTTACGAAGCTTCAGCAAGCCAGATGTTCCATGTTCCGATTGAGGAAGTTACCAAGGGTAGCCCACTCCGACAAAAAGGAAAGATTGCCGAACTCGCCCTCGGCTACGGCGGCTCGGTCGGTGCACTTAAAGCGATGGGTGCCTTGGAGATGGGTTTATCTGAAGAAGAACTCCGTACACTTGTTTCAGCATGGCGGTCGGCGAACCCAAATATCGTGAGGTTTTGGTGGGATGTTGACCGCGCGGCTATGAAAGCAGTCAGGGACAGGACTGTAACCGAGACTCACGGCATTCGCTTTGGTTATCAAAGCGGGATGCTGTTTATCACGCTTCCCTCCGGCAGGAGGCTTTCCTACGTTAAGCCACGTATCGGAACAAACCAATTCGGCTCAGACTGTGTAACCTACGAAGGCGTCGGTGGCACAAAGAAATGGGAACGTATCGAAAGCTATGGTCCCAAGTTCGTGGAGAACATCGTTCAAGCGACCAGCCGCGATATCCTCTCTTACGCTATGCAGACACTTCGTCATTGCTTCATCGTTATGCATATCCACGATGAAATTGTCATAGAAGCCGACCAAAGGATGTCCGCCGAAGTTTTATGTCAGCAAATGAGCCGGACGCCGCCTTGGGCTGAGGGACTTTTACTCATTGCCGATGGGTTCGATTGCTCATTTTATAAAAAAGATTAAATGCCAGTACGCAAAACAACCCCTCCTGTCTGTAGGCAGTAGAGGGGTTGTTGCCTCTCGAAAAATAACTTTTCAGGAGGTTCAATATGAACGGATTACAAGTGTTCTCCTATGAGGGGAACGAAGTCAGGACTGTCCAAAAGGGTAGCGATATTCTATGGATACTTAAGGATGTGTGCGGCATTCTCGGGATTGAGAAATATCGCGACGCAGCAACACGATTAGACGACGATGAAAGGGAGCCGGTATTAGTGGACACCCTTGGTGGCCGACAGGAAATGATCGCAGTTACTGAAAGTGGGCTTTACAGCATTATTCTGCTATCCCGCAAGCCCGAAGCCAAGAAGTTCAAACGCTGGGTCACCCACGAAGTGCTTCCTACCATCCGCAAGCACGGCGCGTATGTCACTCCCGCGAAATTAGAAGAGTTGATGAACGATCCCGACTCTTGGATTAAAGTGCTGACCGCCCTTAAGGAAGAGCGCGCTGCCAAGGAACGGCTGCAACTGGAAGCTACCGAGAATAAACCAAAGGTTATCTTCGCCGATGCGGTGTCTGTCTCCGAGGGCACCATCCTTATTGGTGAGTTGGCGAAAATCCTCAAAGGCAACGGTATCGAAATCGGCCAGAACCGTCTTTTTGAAAGACTCCGTCAGGACGGATATCTTATCAAACGAAAAGGTACGGATTATAACGCACCAACCCAAAGGGCGATGGATCTGGGGCTTTTCCGGGTCAAGGAAACCGCCATCACTCATTCAGACGGTCATGTCACCATCAGTAAAACAACCAAGGTTACAGGCAAGGGGCAGCAATATTTCATCAATCTGTTCCTTGGGAAAGGGGTAAACGAAAATGAATATTGAGAAGAAGCAAGCTATCAAGACGGCTCTGAAGAAGGTTGGGAAGGCAATATGGTCAGCGCTCCCGTGGGTATTGATGTGGATCGGGCTGACATGCTTCTTCTCACTCCTGTTTATCAGTGCGGACAAAAGTGCAGAACGGTCAAAACAGCTTGCTGCGCTTGAAGCTGAGAACGCTATGTACGAATCGGTAAACGCCCGCCTTGATGAAGAAATCGACTGGCTGCGTTCGCTCGTAGAGCAGTATTGCCAAGGGGAGGTGCCCGATGGACAAGTACAATAGCGAGGGTTATCCCGATCCGACCGCCTATGAAGCATTGACGGCGGTTACCAAATCGGAAGCCCCGGCGAAAACTTATCGTCCGCTTGTTTACCTCGCTTCACCTTTTGCAGGAGACACGGAAAGAAACATCGAACGGGCAAGAGGCTACTGCCGCTTTGCTGTTTCCAAGGGGTGCATCCCGATTGCTCCACACCTCCACTACCCGCAGTTCATGGATGATGATGACAGAGAGCAGCGAGAATTGGGGATGTTCTTTGCCCTGGTCCTGCTTGGCAAATGCGATGAGCTATGGGTTTTCGGCAAACCTTCAGAGGGTATGTCCCGCGAGGTCGCTAAGGCAAAAAAGCGCGGTATACCTATCAAATACTACAACCACAAATGTGAGGTGCTGGAATATGGAACTTAAAATCTCATATGGCGACAGCCGTCTTTCAAAACGGTGGATCAATAAAAAGACCACATTTGATGGATTGTGCGAGCGGTTCAAAGGCACTCGCCGCACAACTGAAACTGTCGCAGAATACAAGAGATTCACCAAAGACCGTCGCGATGCCGTAAAAGATGTAGGTGGCTATGTTCTCGGGCATCTCAAGGGCGGCAGACGTAAAAAGGATACCGTGGAAAGCCGTTCGGGGATAACCCTTGATGCCGATCACGCCGGTAGTAATTTTATTGACACCGTTGAGATGTTGTTTCCTCACAAGTGCGTGATCTACTCTACCCACAGCCATACACCCGAAGAACCCCGGCTTCGCATGGTTATTCCACTTGCCCGCGAGGTTTCGCCGGACGAATACGCTGCTGTTTCCCGACTGGTAGCGGAAGTCATCGGCATGGACTTCTTTGATGACAGCACCTATGAACCGGAACGCCTGATGTACTGGCCGTCCACACCTTCCGACGGTAAATACATTTTTAAAGAAATCGATGGTGATGTCCTCGATCCAGACGCATACCTCTCCAAGCTCTCCGATTGGCACGACTGCTCACTCTGGCCTACATCAAGTCGCCAGTCCGAAGTAATACAGCGCAACATCCGCCAGCAGCAAGATCCGCTCGAAAAAGAAGGCGTAGTCGGCGCTTTCTGTCGTGCTTATTCGATTGAAGCTGTGATTGCAACATTTCTATCTGATGTATACGAGGCGTCGGCAATGAGCGGCCGTTATGACTATATCCCTGCCGATAGTTCGGCGGGTGTGGTGCTGTATGAAAGCAAATGGTCGTATTCCCATCACGCCACCGACCCCGCCTGTGGCAGGCTGTTAAACGCCTTTGACCTCGTCCGCATCCATAAGTTCACCGATCTTGACGAAAAGGCAGGCTTTAAGGCGATGAGCGCACTGGCAGTACAGGATGAAAATGTAAAACTACTGCTCGCCGAGGAGCGCATTGCCAAGGCTGAAAGCGACTTTGATGAAGATGCTGATTGGAAATCCCAGCTTCAGCGTGAGAAAAGCGGCATCCTCTCCAACACCCTCGGCAACCTGCTCCTTATCCTGAACAACGATGAAACCCTCTCGGGTATCCGTCATAACCGCCTCGCTAACCAAATATACGGCGAAGATCTGCCCTGGGAACGTCCACATAAGCCTTGGCGGGATGTCGATACAGCCCAGCTTGTGGCTTTCGTCGATAAGCGCTATGGCACGTTCTCGGCTCGAAACTATGAACTTGCGCTGGCTAAGGTTGCCGACGACCGTGCTTATCATCCGATTCGGGAATACCTCGAAGGCTTGCCAGAATGGGACAGAGTTCCTCGAATCGACACACTGCTTATTGATTACCTCGGTGCAGAAGATTCACCTTATACCAGAGCCGTCACCCGTAAGACCCTCGTAGCGGCGGTGGCTCGGATTATTAGCCCCGGCACAAAGCACGACTCCATCCTTGTCCTCAACGGTAAGCAGGGTATTGGAAAATCCACACTCTTCTCCAAACTGGGGCAGCAATGGTATTCCGACAGCCTTTCTATATCTGATATGAAAGATAAAACTGCCCCGGAGAAGCTTCAGGGCTACTGGATTCTCGAACTCGGGGAACTTGCGGGCATTAAGAAAATGGATGTCGAGACAGTAAAATCGTTTATCACCCGCACAGATGATAAGTATCGTCCTTCGTACGGCCGGGCGGTTGAGAGCCACCCGCGCCAGTGCATTATCGTAGGTACGACCAACTCAGACGGCGGATTTCTGCGGGACATCACGGGCAACCGACGCTTCTGGCCTGTTTGGGTATCCGGCGAGAGTAAATACCGCGCTTGGGAGCTTGCGGACATAGATCAGATTTGGGCAGAAGCCCTCGTAAAATACCAAGGCGGCGAAGAATTGTTCTTAAAAGGCGATGTTGCTATGGCGGCGTTTGCCGAACAGCGCAACGCTATGGAAAACGACGAGCGCGAGGGCATGGTTGTAGATTACCTTGAAACCCTGCTACCTGAAAGCTGGGATGCAATGGACCTTTATCGCAGGATCGAATACATCCGTTCACCTGACGACCCCACAAGAGCGAGCGGAAGCGTCCGCAGGAATCAAGTCTGCGTGATGGAGATATGGTGTGAGTGCTTCGGAAAGTCCCGCGAGTCCATAAAGAAAGCTGATTCCTACGAAATCCAAGGTATCTTGAACCGTATCGGTGGCTGGTCTCTATTCGATGGAAATAAGACCGGCAAAAAATCCTTGCCCATCTATGGCATTCAGAGAGTGTTCGTTAGAACGGAATGAAGCATTTTTATTGCCTGTCTGCTCGTTTTGGGGCTTCGGCAACCAAAATCGGCAAAGTCGCAAGCCCCTACTAAATCAGTGTTCTACGATTGCTCTTTCCCTTATTGCCCATTTTATTCTACTAATTTATATAGGTAAGGATAAGAGTAATAGGCACACGGGAAACGCACGCGTAGTAATTATAGGAAAAATCGGGCAAACGGCAATTGAGAAATTGGAGGTCATCGTGAGAGAGAAAACCATAGAACAGAAACTCGTCCAAGCAGTCAAAGCAATGGGTGGTATCGCACTTAAATTTACAAGTCCCGGTTTTGATGGAATGCCCGACCGCCTTATTCTCCTGCCACGTGGCAAAATCGCCTTTGTTGAAGTGAAGCGGCATGGGGAGAAACCTCGACCTTTGCAGGAAGCGCGGCATGGGATGCTTCGGCGATTGGGTTTTGCAGTCTACGTTTTGGACAATGAAGCGCAAATCGGAGAAATTTTAGAGCAGATAGGAGGTGATGCCGAATGAAGTTCATACCGCACGATTACCAGCGATATGCGACCGAATATATCAAGAAAAACCATGTCGCTGCTGTATTCCTTGATATGGGCTTGGGTTAGGCAAGACGGTGTTAACACTTACCGCCATCGCCGACCTGCTGTTTGACAGCTTTGAAGCCCACAGGATCTTAGTAATTGCCCCGCTTCGAGTCGCCCGTGACACCTGGCCGGATGAGCTTCATAAATGGGAGCATCTCTCCGACCTGCGGTTATCCGTGGCTGTCGGCACGGAGACGGAACGCAAAGCGGCACTCCAGGCTAAAGCAGATATTTACATCATCAACCGCGAAAACGTAGGGTGGCTGATCGAGGCCAGCGGCATCCCTTTCGATTTCGACACCTTGGTGGTTGATGAACTATCCAGCTTCAAGAACCACCAGACAAAGCGGTTCAGGTCATTGATGAAGGTTCGCCCCAAAGTAGTACGCATCATCGGTCTGACAGGAACACCGAGCAGTAACGGCTTGATGGATTTATGGGCTGAGTACCGGCTTCTCGACATGGGCCAGCGGCTCGGACGGTTCATCGGGCAGTATCGCAGCACATACTTTACGCCCGACAAACGAAACGGTCAGGTCATATTCAGCTACAAGCCTCTGCCGTTTGCTGAAAAAGAAATATATGCCAAAATCGCCGACATTACCATATCCATGAAATCTACAGACCACTTGATCATGCCGGAACTGGTAACCGCTGGGTATCCTGTGAAGCTATCAGACAAAGAGCGTGAGCGATATGACGAACTGCGGCAGGATTTGGTGTTAAAACTGGCTGGTGGCGATGTCACTGCCGCCAATGCCGCCGCCCTATCAGGAAAGCTCTGCCAGATGGCGAATGGTGCGGTCTATGGCGACGACGGCACAGTCCACTACATCCATGACCGCAAACTGGATGCCGTTGAGGATTTAATCGAAGCCGCCAACGGCAAGCCCGTTCTCGTGGCCTACTGGTTCAAGCACGATTTGGAGCGAATATCAGCAAGGCTGAAAGACCGGCATATATCATTTACAAAATTGGATACATCGGATAGTATCGCGAGCTGGAACGAGGGTAAATGTCCTGTCGCCTTAATCCACCCCGCTTCTGCCGGACACGGCCTGAACCTTCAGTCGGGCGGCTCCACGATTATCTGGTTCGGGCTGACGTGGAGTTTAGAGCTCTACCAGCAGGCCAACGCCCGTCTGTGGCGGCAGGGTCAGAAAGCTGAAACGGTGGTCCTTCATCACATCATTGCCAAAGACACCATTGACGAACGGGTGATGAAAGCCCTGTCCGCCAAGGACAGAACACAAACCGCCTTAATTGATGCGGTAAAAGCAAATCTATGACAATCTATGGAGTCAAAAGCTGCCAATCCGAGGGGACTAAATTATCGGAGGTAGCCTATGAACAAACCAAAACTATCGGCAAAGGATTATTTGTCCCAAGCCTATCGCATAGACCAGCGTATCAATAGCAAGATTGAGCAGGTGCAGTCATTGCGAGAACTCGCCGGAAAAGCAAGTGCCACTCTGTCCGATGTACCGCCAAGCAAGGGAAACCGCAATGTCCACCGCATGGAAGATGTTATCGCCAAGATGGTAGACCTGGAGTCTGAAATCAACGCTGACCTGACTCGCCTGATAAATCTGAAGCATGAAATCGTCACGGTGATTAAGTGCGTGGAAAGCCCCGAACTCCAGACGCTTCTGGAATTAAGGTATTTGTGTTTCAAGACATGGGAACAGATAGCGGTCGAGCTGCATTTCGACCTTCGCTGGGTTTACCGGCTTCATGGCCGGGCTTTGGACGAGATCGATGCCATACGCCACTGTTGACCACTATAATTCCGCTTAGAAGCCTGTTATTATTAAAATGGCAAAATCAAATGCACACACGAGCCTCGCGGGAGCAATCCCACGGGGCTTTTCTTATGCGCAGAACAGGAGGTGCAACATGCCATATAAAGCAAAGAAACCCTGTGCCTACCCCGGCTGCGCCAAGCTGGCCACGGGTAGGTACTGTGAGGAACATCAGAAACAGGAAGCCAAAAGATATAACAGATACGACCGCGACCCCGACAGCAATAAACGCTACGGTAGAACGTGGAAACAAATCCGTGCAGCTTTTCTTTCGGCGAACCCACTGTGCGTGATGTGTAAAGAAGACGGACGGCTTACTCCCGCCACCCTTGCACACCATAAGGTGAAGCTGACCGACGGCGGCACAAACGACTGGGAGAATATGATGGCGCTTTGTCAGGAATGCCACTCAAGACTTCACGCCGGGCAAGGCGACTACTTTTAAGGTCAGACCGAGGGGCGGTCTCAATCCCTGTGACTTTCATACAGGACAGCGCGCTTGGCCTGCCGTGCAAATTATTCGAAAATCAAAAATCAAAAAATCAAAACGGAAATCAAAATCAAAAACGAGGTGATGACAATGCCCAGCGGAGGCTATCGTCCGGGGGCAGGCCGTCCTCGGAAAAATCCAATCGATAAAAAGCTTGAAGGCAAAACTTCTGGCGCAAATGCTGCAACTCAGCCAAAACCAAAAAAGGTCAATTCCAAAAATGTGATGACGGACTACTTCTCCATTGCGATGAAGGAATGCGAAAAAGAAGTGCCATCTGCAGATGTACTGCGAAATGAAATTGAGGAATACATCGTGGCTCGCGGCTGTGATGGTTATGTCGCGCCACAGACTATTACAGATTATGTGCTGAACAGGCAAGGCTTTCTTGCCTGCGAAGCCATGAACCGTAAAATCGGACGAATGACCAAGGAACTGAAGCTCTCGCCCTACGTCACGGCAGGCGCTCAGTATTACAAGGCGATGCAAGGCGACTTTAACCTGATTATGCAAATCATCAATCGCCACAGCAGCACGCAGGGCGAAGAAAAGAACGCCTTTCTCGAACTGCTAACAAACAGGGGGTTTTAGGATATGAAATCGACAGAACGATTTGAAAAAGTGAATATAGACCGTCTCGTCCCATATGTAAGGAACGCCCGCACCCATAGCAAGGAGCAGATATTACAGCTTCGCTCCTCCCTGCGTGAGTTCGGTTTCGTCAACCCGGTCATCGTGGATAAAGACCTGAATATTATCGCAGGGCATGGACGCATTATGGCAGCACGGGAAGAAGGTTTGACCGAAATCCCCTGCGTGTTTGTGGAGCATTTGACCGAAGCGCAGAAGCGGGCGTATATTCTTGCTGATAACAGACTGGCACTCAATGCCGGATGGGACGAGGAACTTTTAGCTCTGGAATTTGCCGACCTCAAGGAGCTCGGCTTCGACCTCGAAATTACGGGCTTTGACGCCGACGAGATTGAAAAACTCTTCGGCGACCCCGGCGGGGACGTAGCTGACGACGATTTCGACTTGACAGCCGCTCTTGAACAGGCGGCTTTTGTTTTACCCGGAGATGTTTGGACCCTGGGACGGCACCGACTCATTTGTGGCGATGCCACGGTATCGGAAACTGTTAAGAAGCTGATGGATGGTCGCAAAGCCAATCTTGTCCTGACAGATCCCCCTTACAACGTCAGCTTTGAATCTGTGAGCGGACTAAAAATCAAGAACGACAGCATGAAGGCAGAACAGTTCTACATCTTTTTGCTGTCGGCATTTAAGAATCTTTATGAGAACCTCGCCGATGGCGGGGCTTTTTACTGCTTCCATTCGGATTCGGAGAAGGTGAACTTCTTTCGTGCCTGTGTGGACGCGGGGTTTCATTACTCCACGACTTGCATCTGGGTGAAAAACGCCCTCGTGCTTGGGCGGGGTGATTACCAGCAAATGCACGAGCCGGTGCTGTATGCCTTTAAGAATACCTCCAAACACAAGTGGTATTCCGACCGCAAGCAGACCACCATTTGGAACTTCGATAAACCAAAGAAAAACGCCGATCACCCGACAAGCAAACCCCTCGACCTGCTGGCATACCCGATTACCAACAGCAGTCAGGCAAACGCCATCGTGCTGGACACTTTCGGAGGCTCCGGCTCAACGCTCATTGCCTGCGAGCAGCTTGATCGCAACTGCTACATGCTCGAATTGGACGAAAAGTATGCATCGGTTATTTTACGTAGGTATGCCGAGTACAAGCAAAACGGCGGCGAGGATATCACCTGTGAGCGTGACGGCAAGGTATTCCAATATGCCGATCTCGTGAAAGAGGTGGCTTTAATATAGTCAAAAACAATATGTGGCTCTTCCAAGTATGATTTTATTCTCAGCGGCATTGTGTCATACACATAATAACAGAGGGCTGTATTTCCTTGATATTCGGTGCATTTATTATCACATAAAAGCTTGCTAATAAAGGCTTTTAGAGTGATATATGTAGTGCGTGGAGGATAAAAAAACCCTGCAAAATCAAGGAAAATGGAGGAAACGAGCATGAGACTTTCTTACAACGTAACAGGCCCTGAACGCAAATCACTGGTCGCAGCCATCAGCCATGAACTAAACGCTCCGACCAATTACCTCGGAGCGCCGACATTCGCCTACGAGATTGGCGGCTACCACATCGACAAGACTGGCACGGTCATGGGCGAGGACAACCGGGAGCTGGTCGCTAGCCTTTGCGGTTTGCACAGCTTCAAGGCAGTCACCGAAGAATACGATGAGCTGGCGACTGGACCCGAAAGCAGCACATACCAAGCAGATCTCAGCGACCGCCTGACCATCGAAATACCCCTTGACGGCTTTACACCTGAAAAACTCGACAACCTCTCCAAACTGGTGAATGCCAAAGCCCCGCTTCTCAAGGCGTCGATCGGAACGGATGACCTGCCGATTAAGCAGACCACCGACACACTGCAGTTCCCCTGGTTTAAAGGAACGATTGATACGGAACACACAGAAGCCTACGCCACGCTGATCAGCCTGCTTTGCAAAACTGCAATTGAAAAGAAGCGAATCACGGCAAGAGAAAAAGACATCGACGGCAACCCGAAATACGCTATGCGGTGTTTCCTGCTCTCCCTTGGCTTCATCGGCGACGAGTACAAAGCAGCTCGAAAGATATTACTTTCAAGACTTGAAGGCAATTCAAGCTGGAAAGGCGGCAAGAAAATGGAGGTGGCAGACAGTGAATAGTTTCATATCAAAAGCAGCCCTCGAAGCACGGAGGGTAAGGTACAAAAAAGGCGCTCGTGTTGAACTGATTTCTATGACTGACCCCTACACCAAGCTGAAACCCGGCGACACGGGAACGGTGGACTTCGTAGACGACACAGGCACGGTTTTCATTATCTGGGACAGCGGCTCACATCTCGGAGCAGTTTTTGGCGAGGATGAAATCAGACTGCTTTCCAAAGCCGAGGTTGTCAAAGCACAATGTCGTAAGGTGGCGGCCACGGGGCGCACGAATATGTTTGATACCAAAGCAGTGTTCAAAATTGCGATGGAGATGGGATTCAACGAATTAGCGAACTTCATTTCCACGGACACCAAGCGATATGCAAATCTGATATTGACAGGAGAACTTGAAAATGTGGAGTGAAGGAATTATCTACTGCCCATCGACAGGCAGCAAGTACAAATACTGGGTCAAGCATTATGGGGAAAGCTCTCCGTTCGGTATCGACGGCGGCAAAATCAGCAAGCTGACAATACGCAAGTTCGGCGAGACCCGCGACGTTGTTAACTACGACAGGGGTTGGGATATCAAACCCACCGATGAGGTCAAGGCGGTCTACAGCATCATCCTCAGCAAGTACAACTAAACACGAAACAACCGAAAGACAGACACCCCGACAAGGGGCTGTCTCTCGTACAGATAGATTTTGATGACTTCTTCGGAGGTCTTTTATTTTGCGCGAAAGGAGGACGACGGTGCCTGATTTCAAATACAAACCAACACCACTCATGCTGCCGACCAGCCGATATGATGTACGACGAGCGGATTTTGCGGTTAATTTTATATCCATGCTCAAGCACACCACCGGCGAATGGTATGGAAAACCTTTTCAGTTGATGCCGTGGCAGGAGCAAATTATCCGTGATATTTTTGGTATCGTCGGAGAGGAAGGTTATCGG
>Ga0074198_1000335_pt1 | contig 56373 bp, 54 predicted proteins | sample EPASupsiteSAE323_FD_64527 | JGI IMG/M metagenome (GOLD analysis project Ga0074198, IMG submission 64527) | Bioremediated contaminated groundwater from EPA Superfund site, New Mexico - Sample SAE3-23 | ecosystem: Environmental > Aquatic > Deep subsurface > Groundwater > Contaminated ... | reverse complement strand
GATAGTCGTTTTGAGATAGTCATGACGGGTCTTCCCGGTTCTGACTGAGTAATAAGTGCTGGAAGTGTCTGGTGTGAAACCGGATGAGTCAATTGCAACAATCGATGTGACGTTCTTCCATTCCGTCATGAAGGAACACGCTTTCCGGAATAACTGGTTTAAGATGGTTGAAGGAACTCGTTTTGAAAATTTACATAGGGTGGAGTAATGGGGGATCTCATTGAGATGCAATTGATCCTGGATAATGCCCATGATCTCTACAAGCTGGACAAAATCACGATAGTGAGCTCCAAGATATTCTTTGAATAAAAGTAACGTGAGCAACTGGTGCTGAGTGAAATCCTTCCGCGAATATGGTGAAGAATACTCCGGTACACCGGTCAGTCTAACGGCATTCTGGCACGATGTAAGAAAACAAATATACTTCTGATCTGAGAAAAAGTAGTGCTCCTTGTTTCGGTTTGCCATAACTTTTACAGGGAGCAACTTGTTCTTAGCTCTACCGGTTTCTTAGGGTTTCAACAGAGCCTTATATTCTCAATATATGGCGATAATGCCAATTATACCTTCATATTTCTCTACATGGTTACGTTCTCATTAACTCTTTTAGCAGGAATTTTTGGATTAATTTCCTGGCTTGATGACAGATATATAAAAGATGAAGGCCACAGAATAAGCGCCAGATGTGGATTGCATATCGGTGTTTTCTTTTACCTGATTGTGATGACCCTCACAATTTTAAAATTTTTACATTGAAGAGAATTTTGAAAAACACTGATAATATTAGTTTTTTGAAAACGCCGGTCTGACCATGGAACGAATGCTGAATTATGCGAACAGCCACACAACGCAGACACCGAATCAGACACCGACCCTTCCCCCGACACATCCCTCGGTCACCGCTCCCACATTCGATCCAAACCCCCCACTCGCCGACTTTTCCGGCCCCCCTCACCGTGCAGTTCACCGACACCCCTTACTGAACGATATCCTCTTTTATCCAGGACAACCTATTGATCGTGAGTATGAACCTCCAGTACTCCCGGCAGAGGATAACCCTTGATGGAAAATATCTGACAATGCTCGACCAGTTCGTGCTTGATTTTGTCCGGGTACTGGAAGTGAGGACCCCCTACGTGATTGTCAGCGGGTATGTTGCCATCCTCTTCGGACGATCGCGGGGTACGGAAGATGTGGACATCCTTATTCCCCCTATAGACTGTACGGCATTCCGGGCACTTCATACCGTACTGATAACCGGGGGCTATGAATTCCTGAATGCGGAAGATGCTGACGGCCTGCATGATATGCTCATGCAGGGGATGGGGATCCGGGCTGCCCGCCATGACCAGTTCATACCGAACATGGAACTGAAATTTTTCAAGGATGACACGGACCGGCAGGTCTTTGCAGAACGGGTGAGTGTGGATTTTCCCGGTGGCGGGTGTTTTATATCGCCCATCGATATCCAGATCGCCTACAAGCTGTTTCTCGGTTCCCCCAAGGATATTGAAGATGCCCTCTATCTCTGGGAGATCTTTAAGGCGGACCTCGATCACGAACGGATGAACACCTGGATGAAACGGTTCCGGGTACGGGGGGACGAATATGGAATTATCGTTTGATCGACTGGCACACCGGAATGAGCGCCTTGCATTCATCCGCACCTATGCATCCTGGGTGAAACGGACGCCGAACGCAGAGTGGAGCCGGCAGCAGGCGCTGCTCGTGAACAGCTTTTATGAGAATGCCCGGAACATGCCCCTCTTCGCGAGAGATTACTTGGAACGGGTGGTAGACCGGAAGAAGTATTGATACAATAAAAATTACAACAGGATTTCTGGTTACCGTCCCCGGTGGATCCTTTGTGACCGCTATCCGGCCTAATCGTATCATGAAGTGCACGGTCTTCTTTTTTGCCGTACACCGGCATACTACAAAGCGTATATCCCCGGCAGAATAATATGTGCATGAACACCCGACCCGGGCGATAGTCGGTACCAGGGACAACAAAATCCCCGGCGCCCGCACCGGCCCGGCCGGCACGCATGGAGCCATAACATGACACACACCGAGCGAGCGAATGCTCCGCAACGATCAGAGCACCAGGAGATGATACGATAGCCCGTGGACGCCGGCCGCTCATTGCGCTGGGCGAAGCAAAACACATCGCGGAGAAACGCGGCGAGGTCCGGCATTTCCGGCACGAGCCGGATATGATCTGCGCCTTTGTGATCTACATGATCGGGCTCATTGCGCATGTCCGGATCAAGCGCGTCGAACGCATCCGCATCACGCCGGCATGGCTGGAGCAGGAAGCGGCAGAAGATCTTGCAGCGCTCCGGTTCATTGTCTCCTCGCCCGGGATCTCCCGCGAGCTCTGGATCTATACGCCAAAAGGAACGTTCCGGTTCTTCCGGGTGCTCGAAAATTCGCTCGTGGAGCTCGACTGCTCCGGGAACCCGCTGCCGGATCAGCCACCGGTGCCGGTACGAACGATGCCGGCGGTAATATCGGCCGGGGCAGAAAAATCCGGGGGTCCGGAATCCGCACCGGGCTCAGCGGAATCTGCGGGGAGCGTGTCGGTCCTCCTCATGCCCGCAGCGAGCCACCGATACGTCAATCCACCGACGGTCATCATCGGAGAAAAAACCTCTTATGAGAGTGAAGGAGAGCATGGGAAGTGATCCTTTAAAATGGGATTCTTTTGACAAACGGGGCCTTTTAAGGGCGATTTCAAAAAGGCTGAAAATTCCGGTGTATCCAGAATCCGGGGAATTCGGGAAAAACGGTACAATAACGTTTTTTCCGGGCCCGTATCGCGCCCCGATTGTTTTTTTAACATCGTAGAAAAAAACAGGGTTAATACACGCAATTGGATGGCAAAAGTCCGTCCCGATCAGGCTGGAGCAGGGTAAAATGAAAGGAGGGAGTTTGATCCCGGTAAAAAAACCGGATTATTTCACGCATCTTTTTCCCGGTACATCCTCTCCAGCGGATCTTTCCGGTCCGGGAACATCGCACCGAACGAATCCGCCTTTCCGGTATCCGTGACCGTGCAGTAGTGCATCGCGGTGTTCGACCCGGTCATGAAGAGCGGCCGGGCCTTTTCCACATCAAGCGAACCGTCCGGGCGGTACACCGCATCATCGACCTCGAGGTGCACGACCTTTCCCATGATGAGGATGTACCGCTCCTCTTCGAAGAGTTTGTCGAGCGTGCACTCCATCCACGCATAACACCCGCTGATGCCGGGCGGCTTGACCACAACCGAGGGTTTTTCCTCAAGGCCGGCAAGGACGAACTCATCTTCTTCCGGCGGAGAGAACCGTGCAGTCGGGATCACCTTGTCGGAAAGATCTGTTCCCGCAAGGTTGATGACAAACTCACCGGTTGCCCGGATGTTGTCGAGCGTGTCCCGCCGCTTTGCCGTTGCAATACAGACAAGATCGAGCGGGCGAAGCACCGGCATCACGCACCCGTACGGGGCGATGTTCCGGACACCATCCCTGCTCATGGTCGAGATGAACGTGACCGGCAGGGGGATGACCGATTCACGCTTGAACGGCTTGAGGATCATGAGCGGTCACGCACCCTTGTTCCGGACCGGAATATCACATACGGCTGAATGGTTTCCATATCCCGGTCACTCCTTCCTGCGCATGTCCCAGACCATCATTCCCGTTGTGGCCGTGGTCTGTGACGAGTACTTCCCGTCCGTGGCCCGGGCCTGGAAATATTCCCGCATGCGTGCCAACATGGCCTCATCAATCTCTTTTGTTGCGCTGAAGAAACCGGCAACGGTATCGACCATCTCTTCAATGGTCTCGTCCCCCATCCAGACATCCTGCCGGATCCTGACAACGGGGCGGTACCCGTTCATGTACAGGTACATGAACGGATACGGGAACCCATGGGACATTTGACGGAATTCTTCGTTGAAGAACATGCGGAAGAGCTCGTGGTATGCCGGATCCCAGCGCCGGTCGATCCAGCCGCTGTAGTAGCAGACGCCTTTTGCTGCTTCCAGCATGAGGCCGAAGGTTTCCGGGCTCTGGACGGCCGGGGTCATCGAGGCGATGACAAGATCGAAGTTCTTCCGGAACCCCAGATTATCGAGGTCAACCTCATCCCACGAGACAAGGACGGTCCGCTCAATGCCGGCCTTTTCTTCGTCCGCCCGCTTTACCAGGTGTCTGAGCATTTCAGCAGAGAAATCGACTGCTGTCACGGTTGCTCCCATCTTTGCAAGCGGGATAGCAAGGGAACCGGTCCCTGCACCGATGTCAAGCACGGTTGCACCATCAATCTCAAGGCCGGCCTGGTTGAGGAGGTCGAGTACGCCGGCAAGCCGGTCTTCCTCGCGGCCGGCCGGTTTCTTTGCAAACTGGCTGGCCCGGTTGTCCCAGAACCCGGCCTGCATCGGTCCGCCCTTCTTCTTCTGGCCGACCACCTGCTGCCAGTATTCCGTCCAGTACCTGCTGTTCTCGCTTTGGGTAGTATCTGTCATGTTCAATCTCCTTTAAAATGATGCGGGTCTTCTGCATCGTGGCCATGGGAATGCTCATGGCAGCAGATCCCGATCCGTGCTCCCACGAGCCTGCGCGTATACTCGGTTTTGGGAGAGAGCAGCACATCGTGGGCATTACCGGACTCGACAATCCTGCCGGCGTCCATCACCGCAATCCGGTCCGCGATCTTGAGCGTCAGCGTGAGGTCGTGCGAGATGTAGACCATGGCAAACCCCCGCCTGTTCTGGAGCCCTTTTAAGAGCCGGATGACATTTGCCGCGGTCGAAACGTCGAGCGATGACGTGATCTCATCGGCAATGAGCAGTTTCGGCCGCATGATCATGGCCCGGGCGAGTGCGACCCGCTGGCGCTGGCCACCGCTTAATTCACTGCAATACTTACGCAGGAACGGTTCATCGCACGGGAGCCGGACAAGATCGAGCGCCTCCTGTACCATATCCACCCGTTCCTCCGGCTCGCCGATCCTGTTGATATCGAGGGGCTCTTTCACTGCATCAAGGACGGTGAACCGGTTGTTGAGAGAACTGAACGAGTCCTGGAATACGATCTGGATGCCGCGGAACCGGTTGCCGTTTTTCCCCCCGTCCACCATCCCGTTCAGGAAGGTCACTTTGCCGCCCGCCGGGCTGATGACACCGGCAAGGATATGGGCCAGCGTGGACTTCCCCGAACCAGTCTGGCCGACAACGGCAAGAACCTCCCCTTCGCGGACGTCGAGATCGATGCCATCAACCGCATGGAGCGACCGGTTGCCGGACAAGGTATATGTGTAATGAAGGCCATCCGCTTTCAGCAGCGTTGCAATCCCGCCACGGTGACAAGCGATCATTCTTCCACCATCCGCAGACCTGATGGAGGGCACCGATTCCCAGCATTCCGCGACCGGCTGGGTACACCTTCGGCTGAACGGGCACCCTGCACGGCCATCCGCAACAGACGAGTCCCCCGGGATGCCCCACAGGTCCTTGTACAGGAAAATATCCGGGGTTGCATGGACGAGCCCGCGGGTATAGGGGTGACAGGGGTCGTTTAAAACTGCCGCGGTCGGCCCGCTCTCGACTATCCGGCCGGCATACAGTACGATGAGCCGCGAGGCAAGGGAGGAGACGAACGTGATATCGTGCGATATCAGGATCATCGTATACCCGCAGGTTTTCTGCAGGGATGAGAGCAGGTCGCGGATTTCCCTGCGGGTGAATGCATCGAGTGCCGAGGTCACTTCATCGAGGATCAGCAGCTTCGGGTTGCAGGCAAGCGCCATGGCCAGGAGGACACGCTGTCGCATGCCGCCCGAGAGCTGGTGCGGATAGTCCGCCATCCATGACGGATCGAGTCCCACCTGGGTAAAGAGTTCCGCGCAGCGCTTTTCTGCATCCGCTTCCGGCACGCGGGTGTGGCGGAGTATCGGCTCCATCACCTGCCTTCCGACCGTCATCACCGGGTTCATGACTTCGAGGCTGTTCTGGAAGACGATTGCGATCTCCTTCCACCGTAGTTTATCCATATCCGGTTCGGAAAGCACAGAAAGATCGGTACCGTTGAAAACGATGCTCCCGGAGACGGAAGCATTCGGACCAAGCAGCCGCATGATGCTGAGTGCAAGCGTGGTCTTGCCACTGCCGGACTCCCCGACAATCCCGATGATCTCTCCTTTGTCGACGGCAAACGAAACGCCTTCGACAGCAGGGGCCGTATGCCCGTTGGTGGTGTAGCGGCAGTGCAGGTCCCGGACCTCTAGAAGCGACATCAGAGCCCTCCGCTTGTCCTGAGCCGGGGATCAAGAACTTTCTCAAGGTCCCTGCTCACAAAGGCAAGGCAGAGCAGAAGGACGATCAGTGCTACGAGCGGAGGCAGGAGCCACCACTGCCAGAACGGGGTGAAGTAGATGGACCGGAAACTGGTGGCATAATGGAGCATCATCCCCCAGCTCTTTGAGGTCGGATCGCCGAGGCCGAGGAACGCAAGACCCGCTTCGGCCATGATGGCATACGATGTGATGCCGATGATGAGGACAAAAAGGATAGGCAGCACCTCCGGCAGGATGTGACGCCGCATGAGGTAAAACGGTGTTGCGCCAAAACTCTTTGCAGCGGCAATACAGGCATGGCCCTTGATTGCAAGGGTCTGCGAACGCGCGATGCGTGCGGGTTTTGCCCAGCTGAAAACAACAAGGATGAGGATAATGTTTGCGATGCTCGGGCCAAGGAAGGCAGAGATGACGACGAGAAGCGGGAGGCTCGGGAGCGCCATGAGGATATCGACGGTCCGCATCACGATCTCATCGACAGCACCACCAAAGTATCCTGCCAGGACCCCGAGTGCCCCGCCACCGATTCCCGCAATGATGGCAACCGCAAGGCCGATGAAGAGGCTCATGCGTGCGCCATAGCAGATCTGGGACCAGATGTCCATGCCCAGCTCGTCCGTGCCGAGCAGGTGGGCGCCCGTCGGTGCTTCAAGGGATTTGCCGGTAATTTCTGAGGGGGGGTACATCGAGATCCACGGGGCGAAAATCGCGATCAGGAGGATCAGAGTAAGACCGAAAAGGCCAACCTTTCCTTCGATACTGAACCTGGAGAGGATATCCCCGACCCGGTAAATTCCCCCCCGGAGGAACGGGACCGGCACCACCGGGTTCACGACGGACTGTTCAACCGGCATCGTCTTCACCTAATCCACCACTCTCGGGTCAAGCCGCCGGTAGATCCGGTCGACCAGCAGGTTGCACAGCAGGATCGAGACGGCAACGATCAGGAGGATTCCCTGGATGAGCGCATAATCCCTCCCCACGACAGCGCTGCGCAGGGTCGAGCCGATCCCCGGGTAGTTGAAGACGCTCTCGACAAGTACTGCACCACCCATAAGCATCCCGATGACAAAACCGGTACGGGTCACGACCGGGAGGAGTGCGTTCCGGAGCGCGTGGCGGGTCCAGACAACAGGTTCTCCCAGTCCCTTGGCCTTCGCGGTGCGGATGAAATCCTTTGTCGATACCGTGATGAGGGTATTCCGGGTCAGGAGGTAGACGCCGGTCAGCTGTGCAAGTGCAAGCGTTACGATGGGAAGGAACGCGTGGCACCCGATATCCCAGGCCTGTTCAAGGATGCTGTCGTACTGGGCAAACGGGGTGACTGCCCCGGCAAGGGGGAAGATGCGGAAGTAGACACAGAAGAGGAGGAGCAGGATGAGGCCGAGCAAAAAGGACGGGATCTCCGCAAACGCGATCAGGCCGGTCATCATCACGCGGTCCGACCCGTGCTTCCGGTTCCGTGCCGAGATGGTACCAAGGATGATCCCGGCGATGGTGCTGAGCACGGTTGCGCAGAGTACGATCAGGATGGTCCAGGGGAGATGCAGGCGGATGACATCGATAACCGGCATCTTGTACTGGATGCTCTTGCCGAGATCGCCATGGGCGAGATTGGAGATGTACAGGACGAACTGCTCGTGCACCGGCAGGTCGAGACCATAATAATGCTCGAAGTATTCGCGCTGCTCTTCGGTCATGATAATGACATCTTCCCCCTGGACATCCGAGGAAATGGTCGAGAACGGATCCCCGGGCATCATCCGTGGAAGTGCGAAGTTGAGGGCAAGTATCACGAGCAGGGTTATTGCAAACCTGAAGACGATTGCCTGCCGGTCCTTCTCATTCATCTGCCATTAACCTTCCAGACCATCATTCCCAGGCAGGTGCCAGGACCGGACCCGAACCGGCCGTCTTCAGCAGCCTGCCGGTAGTATTCGCGGATCCTCTCCTTGGTGTCATCGGAAAAATTCCGTGTGCTTCCGAGGAAGTCGATGGTCTTCTCTGCCTCTTCGCGCCAGTCCGTTGTGCCATCGCGCTTCGGCTGGCTTATCCTTACCAGGGGACGGTAGCCCTGCGTATAAAGGTACATGAACGGGTACAGGAGATCCGGGCCATGCGCATTGGTGCGGGGCTGCTCGCCAAGGATCCGGGTGTAGATGTCAGGCAGCATCATGTCGCCCTGCTTGTGGATGAAATTGCTGTAATAACAGTACCCCTTTGAACAGGCCGTCATCTTATCGAAGGTGGGACGATCCCTGACCCCCGGGGTCATGGATGCGATGACAAGATCGAACTGGTTGCGGAAGTTGAGCTGGTCGATATCCGCCAGCCACCATGAACATTCCTGCGTGGTGATCCTGAGCCCTTCTTCTTCTGCCGTTGCCCGGACCCGGTCGAGCATTGCCTGCGAGATGTCAAGGGCGGTTATATCGGCACCGGCCCGGGCGAGCGGGAGGGTATGGGTGCCTGGGCCGCACCCGATGTCGAGCACCTTCGCTCCGGCTGGTGAGAAGCCGGCTTCGTCGAGAAGCCCGAGCACATCGGATGCCCGTTTCTGCCGGTGTTCCCCTCCAGTATTCTGGACAAACGTGCCCGACCTCCTGTTCCAGACGGCTGCAAGGGAATCGTTCGAGAGGCTCTCCATGCGCCCCGCTGCAGCATCCCAGCATCCCGCCCACGTTGTGACGTTATCGCTGGGCTGCAATACCTTCCCTCTTCACAAACGAGAGCCTGCTGTGCGTCCGCTGGTGGTGGTCGTACATGTTCATCCAGCCATCGTATGCTGATACTTTCCAGACATCGTAACTGGTGGTATAGAACAGCGGGATTGTCGGGACATCCCCGGCAAGGAGTTCCTGCATACTGTTCACAATCTCCCTGCGTTTGGCATCGTCGGGTTCTGCCAGTTCCTGTGCTGCGAGCGTGTTGAGGGTATCGTTGTGGTAGCCGAAGACTCCTGCAAGCGGGGCAACGCCGCTCGATGATGATGTAGCGGTATCGCTGTACCGCGTGCGGAGGTAATCGGCGTCCTGGCCCCAGCCACCGAACCCGCTCACGAGCAGTTCGAAGTCGCCTTTCTTGAGATTGGCATCCCGGGCTTTGCTCTCCAGTGCCTTGACCTGAATCGCGATGCCGGCGTCCTTCAGCCGTGCCTGGATGAGCTCGCCGATCCGTGCCTCATCGCTCCCGAGACTTAAGGTATACGAGAGTTTCTTTCCATCCTTGTCGCGAACCCCGTCACCATCGGTGTCCTTCCAGCCCGCCTCGTCCAGCAGGGCGTTTGCCTTTGCCACGTCAAACGCATATGCGGGCTGGTTGGCGTTGTACCATATATGGTCGTCCGGAAGGATTCCCATGTTGCCGGATTTTCCCGCACCGCGCTGGATCTTCTCGACCATCTCTTCGCGATCGATGGCATAAGCAAATGCCTGCCGGACCATGGGGTCATTCAGTTCCGGGAATTTTTTCATGTTGAAGTAGAACTCATAGCCCCAGAACGCCGGCTGCTGGACGATCCGGTAATCCGTGTTGTTCTCGAACCGGTACAGGGTATCCGGTGTCACAGAATTGAAATCGATCTGCCCCTGCTCGAATGCGATGAGGGCATCGCTGACCGGGATGAACTCTATGGTTTTGATCGATGGTTTTGGTCCCCAGTAATTGTCGTTTGCAACATACTGGTAACTTCCCTGCTCCTTGTTGTACTGGGCGAGTTTATATGGCCCGGTGCCGATGACCGCTTCCGGGGCAAGGTAGTTTGTCGGATCACTGACCGTGCTGTAGATATGCTCCGGAATGATCTTGAAGCCTGCTATCTTGTAGAGGAACGTGGAGATTGGCTGTACCAGCACGAACTTCACGGTATTGTCGTCAATGACCTGGACATTGTCCACGAGTCCGGCTTCCAGTCCCCCGGAAACCGGCACGTTTTTCACTTCATAATCGTACGTGAACTTGACGTCCTTTGCCGTGAACGCGGTGCCGTCCTGCCATGTTACCCCTTTCCGCAACACGAAGGTATACTCTTTCCCGTCAGGGCTGACGGTCCAGTTCCCGGCAAGCCACGGGATAAGCCCCTTCTCGTCCTTCTCAACAAGGCTGTCGAAGATCATTGTCACCTTGGACGACCCCGGGCCCCGCGGATAAATGGTAAACGGCTGTGGATACCCGTAGTCCCCACCGGCAAGGTGCACGATATCGGCCTCAAGCGCCGGTGCGCCCGCTGCACTTCCTGTCTTTGCCGGATCGGCCTGCGTTCCTGTACATCCGGCAAGTGCTGCCGCAAGGCAGATGAGTGCGATGCTGATGATAAACAACTCTCTTTTTCCCATGATATTCAACTCCCCAGGTTTCCCGTAACCTGCTGCTTACCAGCCCCTCCCGTATTCGTTGAAACACGGGATGCAGACAAACCCGCCGTTCTGCACGCGTGCCCGCGACTCGGCAACCATCTCGCCACATTTTGAACATTTGACCGAGTTGAAGATCCGTGCCTTGCCGGGAATATCCGGGCTGACATGCCGGATGTCAAAGTATTTTTCCGCAGGTTCGATGAGCATCCGGTCGACCTGCGCCTGCATCATGCTCCGCATCGCCTGTGCCTCTTCCGGAGTTGCTTTCCCGCTCATGACCTTTGCACGGAGGTCCCGGAATGCCGGGTCCGCTTCGTTCTCCCGGTCCTTGAGCGACACCCGGACGGCATCCTTTGACGCCCGGTTGATGAACGTGAATACCTGCTTGCCATGGTCACGGAAGATCAGGTTTCCTTTCCCGATGGTGCATCCGGTCACGGCCTGGATGGCATCGACCCCGCAGGCATCGTTCTCAACGATTGCCACGAGCTGTTCGTCAACGTCCCGGCCGGAACGGAGTTCTTTGATTGCGATCTTCGCAGCAACGTACCCGAGGGTGACCCCCGGGCAGAGATGCCCGTGAAATTTCACGACCTCTGAAAAAGGCATTATCCGGGGCTCATCGGATTTCGGCACGGCCCCTTGAGTATCTGGCGTATCCATGCACATCAATATCACGTATTTCCATTATGGTATTACGAATTAGCCCTATTAAGAATTGTTATCCTTATTTTTCATACACTTGAAAATATACTTTATATTTGTTAACGCAGGACTGACCATCAGAAGCGAACAAATAAGTGATAAGTCCTGATATCTCAAAACCGTGCATCCGGATAATCAGGTATCAGAATATTCCGGTTGATCCGGCTTTTTATAACGTATGAGGAGTAAACGCGAGCCCCCGTCACGCTCTTCAGGGTTCAGGCTCCAGTTTTAAAATATCACAACAGCCACCGGGAGGAGACATCCAACCCGCAAGGCCAATCGTTCAACAGGATACCCCGATACCGGTATTCCTGATAGGGATCTCCGTATCTTGTACCACTCCCCAGACATACCAGGATGCCCGATTACGGGAAGCGGAGAACAGGGCACGTGTGTTTTGGGAATTCCCCCCTGCCCAGGGAGAGATTACGAACCGCTCAGCAATGCTGCAATTTTTAAAACAGAGTGTGGTCCCCTGTCGGTTTCTTATTCCGGGGCACTCCTGCGACAGGAAGACGGGGAATTGCAGGTTCATTGTTTGGATCTCCTGTCGCTTGTTCCGCTCTTTAAAGCCAGGCAGGATCTCCAATAATCCGTAGATTTGATGCGGAACGCCAGGCAGTTTACCGGTTTGTTTTGGTATTTTTAAGTTCCCGGTCCCCATGCTGCGCGAGGTTTCCGGACCGGTCCCGGGGCATTTCGTCACAGGGGAAATTTTTTTTCGTTAACAAACCCCGCAAAGGACATCCATTACGCAGGGTGAGGAAACCCGTTCTGACTGCTATGCAGAAACAGTGATGAGGTCATGATTCTTTTTCAGGTTTCAGGTCGGCAATCTTCGTGTCGATCATGGCGATCTTCTGCTGCAGGAATTTCTTATGTTCTTCAAATGCCTGGATCTTCTCTTCAGCGGTCAGTGTGCCATGGCAATGGCATGATCGGGGGTGCTGACGACCGATTCCCGGGCCATGTCCGGGGAATGCATGGTGACACACACCTCTCCATGTATTTCTCCCGGTATGCACTCGTTCCTGTTCAGCAGTCATCGTTTCCGGGCAGTGACATGAGCGCCGGGGCTGATGACAATCTCCCGGACCATTTCGTGGTTCTTCAGGGTAACACATATTTTATCCTCTCTTTGCCGGTTATTACTATCCATCGGATAGTATTAAAGATGCCAGGTGAATAGTAATGTAGCAACTATGAAAAACCATAGCGACCATCTCTGCCTCTGCCCCCTTGAGGGTATCATCAATATTATTGCAAAAAAATGGGCGGTCCTCATCATCAGCATCATCGGCCACCAGGAAAAGATCCGGTTCAATAACCTCATGGAGCGACTCGATGGGATCAGCCCGAGAACACTCTCCGATGTGCTTAAGGATCTTCAGCAGGCAAACCTCATCCAGCGGCAGTCATTTTCAGAGATCCCGCCCCGGGTCGAGTATTCCCTGACGGACGACGGGAAGAAGCTCTGTGAAGCCGTCCGCCCCCTGATACAATGGGCTGAAGAACGGGACAATCGTGACCCGCACCGGTGCCGGGGCAACTGCCACGATACGATTGTGACACCCCGCCGCAATGTGCGGAAGAAAAACGGTGATCAGGAACGGGGGGTACCAGGACTTTTAAAAAAATAGGGTTGATTCTGGCAGGAGAGGCAGAGCAGATACCCCGGATATAAAAAGTTCATTCTGGTTTTCCCCAATCCATTGACAAGGGGGGATCCACAATTCCTGATTTTGAACCCATGGCCCGATTAAACGATGGATGGGAACGATCCACCGGGAAATCCCACGAATCGGATAATTCCCGTTTGTGCAGAGGTTCCCTTACTGATAGCAGATTCAGGAGGCCTGCTGCATGTGCAGGAATAAAAAAATTCCCGGGGTGATTATCCCCCGGCACGGTTCGTATTCTCCCGATAGCACCGGTCCTGTCAATGCAGGTTCACGGTTCGTCCACACGCCAGACCATCATCCCGCTGTAGGTCTCGGACTCGGACCTGTACTTGCCGTCCACTGAAGCATTTTTAAAATAATCGCGGAGTTTCTTCTTTTCGTCCGCAGACATCTTCCGCTTCTTCTCGACCATCCCGATCGTGTGATCGGCGGCTTCCATCCATTCCCGCTCGCGGCTCCGTTTTGCATGGCTCAGCCTGAGGACAGGCTGGTATCCCAGTGTGTAGAGGTACATGAACGGGTACACAAGTCCCGGCCCGGGCCCGTGCTCGTGACCTGCCGGCCCATGGTCATGGTCTTTTGGGCCGTGAGCATGGCCCGTTACCGGGATATCACCAAGGATCTTATGCAGTTCCGGGTGTGCCATTCCTCCCATATCCCGTTTGATGAAGTTGCTGTAATAACAGTATTTCTTTGAGCAGGCCATCATCCGGTTGAAGGTTTCGAGATCCCGGACTGCCGGGGTCATTGATGCAAGCACCAGGTCGAACTTCCTGCGGAACTTCATCTTGTCAATATCCGCCGTATACCACGAGGCCTCCATTGCCGTGATGTCGAGTTTCTCGTTCTTTGCCGTCGCTTTCAGCCGGTCGAGCATACCGGATGCGATATCGACTGCGGTGACTTTTGCCCCGGCCCGGGCAAGCGGGATGGAGAGGGCACCAGGCCCGCACCCGATGTCGAGAACCTTTGCCCCCTTTGCCGAGAACCCGGCTTTTTTCAGCAGCTTCAGGACCTCGTCAGCTTTCTTCTTCTGCCGGTCGTTCCCCTCTTCACGGGCTTTGCCGAAGTTATCGGACCGCTGGTTCCAGCGCTCTGCCTGCCGGGCATCGGCTTCCTTGTCCGGTGTTTTAACCGAGGACTTCCAGAGGTCGGCCCAGCATTGTGCGTTATCGTTTTTTACCATCGTGTTTTCACTCCATTTTAGTTCTGAACTGTCCAGACCATCATGGCGCTGAGCGCGCCCGGTTCATGCCTGACTTTTCCATCAATCGACTGCTCTTTGTAATAATTCCTGATAGTGTCTTTCTGTTCCGGGCTCAGTTCGCGGTTGCGGCTGAACCGTTCGATTGCCCGTTCTGCTGCTTCGTTCCAGTCCTGTTCCGGACGGGCGTTCTGGTTGAACCGGATGACCGGGTGGATACCCTTCATGTAGAGGTGCATGAAAGGGAAGAGCATCCCCGGCCCCCCATGGGCCCGGCCCCCGGGACCACATGCATGACCTTTCCTTTCTTCAAACCCGAGCACCCCGGCAAGGGATTTCCGGTCCGGCGCAGTCCGCGGGCTACCCCCGATGAAACCGTTATAATAGCAGAACTTTTTCGAGCAGGCCATCATCCGGTCGAATGTTTCGGCATCTTTGATTGCGGGCGTGCTGGACGCAATGACAAGATCGAATGCATTGCGGAACCCGAGCTGGTCGATGTCCGCCGACCACCACGAGCATTCGATGGGAGTGATGTCCAGATTCTCGTCCCTGGCAGTCCCCCGTAACCGGTCGAGCATGCCGGTTGCGATATCGAGCGAAGTCACCTTTGCCCCCGCCCGGGCGAACGGGACAGAGAGGGCGCCCGGGCCGCAGCCGATGTCGAGCACGGTCGCACCTTCCGGCGAAAAACCCGCTTCTTTGAGAACGGCAAGCAGGCTTGCCATCCGTTTCTGCCGCCGCTCACCATCCATGTTCTTCCCGAACTCCCCGGCCATCTCGTTCCACCGGGCTGCCTGGATCTCATCCGTAACAGATTCTCTCATCTGCACGGATGCATTCCAGTATTCTGCCCACAGCAGGGCATTCTCGTTCCCGGCAGGCATCATGCACCTCGTTTTACTGCCTGCCTTTTCACATTCCAGACCATCATACCGGTATACATCTCCGACTGCATGCGGTATTTTCCGTCCTTTGCGCGGGCTTTGTAATAATCACGGATCTTCTTCTTTGCCGCTGCATCGCACGAGCCATCGTGCTCCAGAAATCCAAGGGTACGGTCGGCAGCCTCCTCCCAGCCCGTCTCCATCCTCCACCTGCGGTGGCTGAAGCGGACGAGCGGCTGGTAGCCCAGCGCGTAGAGATACATGAACGGGTACGCGATGCCCGGGCCGTGCCCTGGACCCCCCTGCCGTGCCCCGACTTCAGATCCTTCACCGATTATCTTGCGGATCTCCGGGTTCAAGCCGTGCGGGCCTCCCCCGAGGAAATGGCTGTAGTAACAGTACTTTTTCGAGCAGGCCATCATCCGGTCGAAGGTCTCGGCATCCCGGACCCCCGGGGTCATGGATGCAAGTACAAGGTCGAACTTGTTCCGGAAACCGAGCTGGTCGATATCGGCAGTCCACCACGAACACTCCAGCGGGTGGACTGCGAGGCCCTCATCGTCTGCATATTTTTTGAGCTCTTCAAGCATGCCGGGCGCGATGTCAAGCGATGTGACATCTGCTCCCAGCCGGGCAAGCGGTATCGAGAGGGTCCCCGGACCGCATCCGATGTCGAGCACCGTTGCCCCCTTTGCTTTGAATCCGGCCTCCTCAAGGAGCCCAAGGATCTCCGCGGACCGTTTCCGGCCGCTCTTGTCTTTGACATGCTTTGCGAAGTCCCCGGACCTTTTGCTCCACATCTCGGCCTGCCGGTCTTCTGCAATTTTCTTGTCCTTCACAATACCCCGAGCCGATGCCTTCCAGCAATCGGCAAGGGTCTGCACATTCGTGTTTTTTTCCACGGTTGTTCCTCCACGATAGTATTCCTGCATTACGGCAGGGCGATCATCATCCTTACAGTTCATTCAGCCTGCGGTATACCCGGGGCTGTGCAGGTGGCAGCATGAACCCGCGTGACCACCGCATCCGTTTCAGCCAGCACGGCCGGCACCTTGTTGACAACCTGTTCTCGTTTCGCATGGTTCATCCCCCGGACCAAATCCGCCCGGCAGGCCGGTAAGAAAAAGGGGTTGCCGGTTTTCCCCACCGTCTCACATGTCGCCGAGGACCGTGTACGGGTTGGTGTTCATGTCCTCGAACTTCCTGAGCATCTCCTCGTCGACTTCGAACTCTTTGATGACGACCACGTACTTTTCGGGATTATTGACGTTCTCGATCATGTCGAGGACCTGCTGCGGTTTTTGTCCCCACGATGGACCGGTCCACTCAGATGAATCAAAGTTGAACCCGAGGAGCAGGGCATGGCCGGTCTTTGCCTTGCCATCCCACAGGATGTAGATGCCCGCCGGGCGCACACCGTATTTTGCGGTCAGGGTTTCCTGATCAGCATCGGACAGAGCATACTGGTACTGACCTCCCTTGCCGGGTGTCAGGTCCCAGAGCATCGGGAAGACATCGTCCTTGCACCAGGTCGGGCTCGATATGACGATATATGACTTCCCGTCCGTGATCGGCATCTTTTCCTCAACATATTTTGCAAGGATATACCCGCTGGAGACGCCCGGGCAGAAGTGGTCGTGGAGCATGACTGCGGTCAGCATGTCGTACGGTGCGCCGTGCGCCCACGCATTGGCTATTGCGATGACCCCCGGGTTGCTGCCCATGTCTTTCATGGTCTTGTTTCCGATCGTTGTATCGGCAAGCATCTGCGACAGGTCACCGTTCACCACGACTTTTTTCTTAAACGTTTCATAAAACGGGACTGTCGAAACCTCGGCATTGCTCTTTGTATAGAACGAGGTGTCCGGCTCGAGATACAGTCCTTTACCGGTCTTTTTGTTGTAGAAGTAGAACCAGACCGGCTTATAATCGGGACGGTTAACGACCCAGAGGGTATTTTCCCCATTCTGAAGTCCGCTTATCTCGGTAATTCCCGACAAGACCCTTCCTGTTGTCTGGCCATCCACGAGGGCGCGGCCGGCATTGGTCAGGACAACGACATTTGAGTCCCCTTTCGGGAACTGGAGTTCGTTCATGGCGGTATAGGCCGCCCGTTCGCCAAGGTTCTCCATGCGGTCACCGTCTGGCAGCGTTGCCATGGCCGGTACACAAAGGAAGCAGAGCAGCAGGAGCGCCGTGAAAATATACATTGGATTTTTCATGGTCAGTCACCCCTTCACAGGTCCCCCAGTACCTTGTACGGGTTTTCGGCGCTCCTGAGGGCGGAAAGCCCGTCACTGTTGATGGTGAACGTCTTGAGAGTCCTGACGGAAAGTTCGGGCTGTCCAATGGTTGCCATCGACTGCACAACCCGGAGCGGCTTGGCGCCCCATTCAGGGCCGGTGTAGGGTTCCCCGGCAGCCTGGGTCACGGATCCAAAGACAATCCCCTCGCCGGTTTTTGTCTTACTGTCCCAGCGGACGATAATTCCCCCGGGGCTCGTGCCGTACTTTTCCTTGAGTATATTTTTGTCATCCTCGGAAAGGGTCCGCATGATCGCCCCTCCCTTGCCGGGCGTGATATCCCAGAGGATGGGATATGCGTCCTCCTTGCAGGATGTGGACGTGGTGATGTATGTGTACGAGGATGTGCTGTCCGTAATCGGCAGGACCGTCTCGGCATACTTTATCGGGAGGTACCCCCCGAGGACGCCGGGGCAGAGGTGGTTGTGGAACATCGCTACCGACATAAGGTCGTAAGGCGCCCCGTGCGCCCAGGCGTTCGCGATAGCTATAACACCGGAGTTGCCGCCAAGATCCTTCATGGTCTGGTTCCCGATCCGTGTATCGGCGAGCATCTGCTCAAGATCACCGGTTACGAGCAGGTTCTTCGAGAAGGTTTCGGAAGCAGGGATTGTTGCAATCTCTGCACCGCTCTTCGTGTAGAATACGGTATCGGGTTCGAGATACAGGCCCTTGCCGGTACTCTTATCATAGAAATAGAACCAGAACGGCTTCCACTCGGCACGGTTCACGACCCAGAGGGTGTTGTCCCCGTTCTGGAGCCCGCTGGCCCGGGTGATACCGACAACGGCGCGCTCGGTGGTCTGGCCATCCACAACGGCCCGGCCGGCATTGGTCAGGACCATGACGTCCGTATCTCCCTTCGAAAACTGAAGTTGATCCATGGCGGTCGTTGCTGCACGAACACCGATCTCGTCCATCCGGTCGGCGTCCGGAAGTGCGGCGATTGCCGGAGCGCAGAGGATTGCCACGAGAAGAAGAACCAGGATAATTTTATTACAAATTTTCAAAATGTATCACCATATTTAATACACTTTTTTAAGTTTATCGTCATATAAGTATTATGATTTTGATTTTTTGTAATACTAAAAAAAACCGGCACTCCCGTTTACCAGAAAGTTACTCAATATGAGGCCGGATCCGTACCAGGAAAAAGAGAGGTTGGTTTACAAGACAGGTGCCGGGTTTTTTAACAGCGGCACTCATCTGAATTTAGGGTTGGACCACCATGGGTGTTGACGAGATCATCTTCCCGTCTTTTGTCATAACCTCGAGATAGACAGTCTTGCCGACATTGATCTGGTTGTTGATGCTTGTAACGTAACACCGCATGGAAAGACCACCTGTTGTCCCCTGTCCTCCCTGGACATCTTCGTTGTAACAGGGCGGCCATTCTGCAGTGCCTTTCTTAACATCTCCCAGTAAAATACCGCTGTTCATGAGATCCGGGCCCCCCTTAACATACATCTTCTCCCCGGGTCGCCATGAAAAGACACCGATGGTGGCATTCGCATCCCTCCAGTATCGTAGTGTCGTTCCCGGAGCGTAACCATAGATATCGCCGGTGTTAGTGACCCCGTTGGTTAATGTTGATTTATTGATCATCCGCATCCCGAAGTCGCTCTCACCGGCCCCGAACTCTTCGGAGGGGCGGATGAAGACCTCGGTGTTCTGGGTCTCAAGGCTGTCGCCACCCATATGGGTCATGGTCAGGCCATAGTACTGGCTATACTCTCCCTTGATCGAGGCCTGCGGGGCTCTTTTATCCGTATTCATAAGGCCGCCTCCGAACGCGCTCACCACCGCTGCAATGATGATCACAACCACCAGCATCAGCATCACCCCGACTACGGGGGAGACTGCCGGTTCGTTCCTGTATCGTGTTCGTGTCATTTTCAGCCCTCCACGATAACATCCCGTTCCCAGATGGTTCTGCCGGTTGGTGTATGTACTACGGTCACAGTCACAACGTCACCGGCACGGAGCTTGTACCAGTCCTTACCGAGGACGGCAGTCATGCTGTCGAATGTTCCGGCATCGTAATTATCTGCTGCGGTTCCCTCCGGAAGAGAATTCACAGTAGGTAATACATAATTCGAACACCATGTGTTGCCACTCCCAGCACCCGTCTTGTATGTAAATGCTTTACCTCCCAAAGAAAGGCCCGTACCATACCCGACATCGTATGATGTTGAGGTGTATCCCCCGCCGGTTGGCCGTGCGGTCTCACCGTACGGCTGGGCCCACATCGTGGTACCGACCAGCAGGCTGTAGTTCCCGAACCAGATAGACTGACTGTTCAGTCTCTCTTTTGTCCCGCTCGTTCCTCCGGTCTCCCCGGCACCCGTGCCATAGCCGGTTGGGGCGATGGCAAAAAAATTATTCACGCTGTCGCACCCTTGCCCGGGGGAGAGATAGACATGGACATTTTGTTTTGTAGGGACAACCGTATTTCCGCCGGTGTACCGTGTTCCTGTACTCGAGTCCACGGCACTCCATTTGGTCACGAGCTTGAGATCTTTGGTCGGAATCGCATTTTCAACACCGGTCACCCGTGCGCTGAAATAACTGCCCACCCAGTACCCGCTGTTCTTGATGGTCACATCCAATGAAAGGAATGGGGCTTTTTCCTGACTTGAAAGTAACCCGCCGGAGAATCCGCTCACGACCGCTGCAATGATGATCACAACCACCAGCATCAGCATGACGCCGACAACTGGTGAAACAGCCCAATCAGAATTAGTGTCTGCAGTACCTGTCATTTTTCTCACCACGTCACTTTCACGTTAGTACGGCCAATCAGGTTACCGTTCTTGTCGTTCAGGGCAAGAATGAATTCCTTACCCACGTTATTCGGGTTGCTGATACAGAGTCCCCACCGTGCCTGTTCTGCTCCGGTCGAGGGATAGGTCGCATCTCCTGAAACATAATCGGAGGGCTTGATGTTGGGCTGGAGGACATCACAATAACAGTCTTTCGCAGTAATTGAGAGTGTGCTCCCTGCCAGCAATGCCGTTGTATTATATCCCCCGGAATCCGTCATAACCGGAAGCCCGGTGTCATCATTCATTTTGGTAAGGCTCAGGATCTGTTTGGTACTTTGCTCGATGTTTGGCCCGAATGTGGGACCATCCCAAATCACAAACTGGATATCAGCCAATGGAAGTGGATCCCCTCCAGCGTGCTTGATGGTCATCCCATCATTAATACTGTAGTCTGCCTGGATGGTTGCCTGCGGGATCTTTTTCTGTCCGCTTGCCATCCCTCCGGAAAAAGCACTGACAACAGCGGCAATGATAATCGTAACAACCAGCATCAGCATGACGCCGACAACCGGCGAAACGGCTCGATCAGAATTCCTGCGTAATGGTTTTTGTGTCATATCTGCATCACCCTGTCACCATGACATCTTTGCTGTAGATGACCTTTCCACTCGGGACGTGGATAACCGTCACGGAAACAACATCTCCTGTCCGGAGCATGTACCATTCCGCGCCGAGAACCATCTGGGCAGGATCGGCACCTGTTGGCGGATTGGGGGTATATACGAATTGCGTACCTGAAGTGATACCATATCCTTCAGCAGCACTTTCCCCGCTCACACCATCAATTGCGTTCACATCCGAGATGTCTACACCATCAGGCACAGCAGCCAGTCCGGTACCCTGTACCAGCGTGAAATTCCCGAACCACTGGGTGGGTGCATAGGGCTGAGTCAGATGCTGGTCACCATCAATCCCCGGGCCGAACCCATAGGGTGGCTGGTATTTTGCTGTAGTACAGGTATATGCGCCCATAAGGGGTTCCCCGTACGAAATATTACCCCCGACTACAATGTTACCGGAAGTATCCTTCTTTTTCCAGGCTGTGATAATCTTGAGATCTTTAGTCTTGATTGGCTCACTTGTGCCTGTAACCGTTGCCAGAAATCCGCTGCCGACCCAGCTTCCCGTATTTGCAATCTTGATGTCCATGGTTATTGTAGGAGTCTTCTGATTGCTGCTGCTTCCAAGCAATCCTCCGGAAAACCCGCTCACCACGGCCGCAATGATAATCGTAACAACCAGCATCAGCATGACACCGACGACCGGCGAGACGCCATCGTCTCTGGATCTTTCTATAGTACACATTACTACACCTTTGTCATTTTTTCCAGATGCACAGGATTTTATCATACATCTTTCGCATTTCGTAGCATTTAATGATATAAAGAAATATGTTTTTGCAATTTTTTTCAGAGATATTATTATTTTAAACCCTAGATATCAACAGGAAAACAATTCGGAATTAATTTCGTAACACAAAAACAAAATAATTTATTACTAGTCCACCCCACACAGTATTGGATTCAACCGGCAGGCAATACCGCGCAAAAAATCAGGAATAATTATTGCATACTATCATTGTCAAATGCCAGGGCGCCATCCGAATGAGGAATACCATGCTGACCGGTCTTTTCGTGCTTACCTGTATCATCCCCGCGCTGGTTTCACTGAACGGGATATTCACAAACCTGAAAAACCGCATCTCCCCCCAAAAAGACCCGCTTCCCCCGGAGGCATCGCCCCCGGCTGCTGTTGCGCAGAATACGAAAGAGTTCCCGGTGGACACAAGGACGGTGAACGCCGCAGTCGATCGGGCCTTTGCCGTGTTCAGCGAACCCTCATTGCAGGGTGTAGCCGCGTTTGCAGCGGTAATTACAACTGCGCTGGTTACCGGCATCATCGCCCTCTTCATCGATCTTCCCGTACCGCTCATGATCGTGCTCGGCTTCATCTCCCTTGGTTCCCTGGGATTGTCCGCCGGGGCCCTGCGCCGGAGGCATATAGCGCATGCATGGCTCCCGGAAGGGTTCTCCCTGAAGAATGTGGGATCAGCAATGAGGATGCCCGGTTCCCTGTCATTCGGACAGTTCCTTTCGCGGGGTGAATCCCCCGGATCGCAGGCAGTCGCAAAGGTCCCGGGCGATCCTGCCGCTGCCGGAGTAACCGACCGGCATTCCTCCGATCTCCCGTTCTTTGTCGCGGAACTTCCCGAAGATCCCTCCCTCGCAATCCTCGAACGGTACTGGGTCGCAGAACCGTATTCCTACGTCAAGATCGAACGGGTCAGGAACGAGGGTTTCACGTACATTGTCGTTGAACCGCCCATCTCCCAGAAAGAGAAGACCATCCTGCTGGAGACCTATGCCCAGCTGAGGGATATCATCATTTATGACGATGTGGAGAAAGGAAAAGAGGAGCGGATCGATCAGGCGGCCGTAGCAAAGATCATCCGGGAATTCGATCCTGACATCACGCAGGACCGGGTCGAGATCCTCTCCTATTATATCAGGCGGGACCTGTCAGGGTACGGCCCGCTCGAAGTCCTCATGCGCGACCCGGCGCTCGAAGATCTCAGCTGTAACGGCCATGACCTGCCGGTCTTCATCTTCCACCGGGCCTACGGGAGCCTTCCCACGAGCATCGTATTCAGCGAAGCGGAGCTCAACCAGTTCGTCTTAAAACTCGCCCAGAAGGCGAACAAGCAGATCTCGCTTTCGAACCCAATGGTCGATGCCACCCTTCCCGACGGGGCCCGGGTGCAGATCACGTACAGCGAAGTGGTCTCGACCAAGGGCAGTTCGTTCACGATACGGAAATTCCGGGCCGAACCCATGACCCCGCTCGATCTCATCCGGTACGGAACGTATAACCCCGAGATCCTTGCCTTCCTCTGGCTTGCCATCGAGCACAGGAAGAGCCTGCTCGTGGTCGGCGGCACGGCGAGCGGCAAGACCTCGATGATGAACGCAGTCTCGATCTTCATCCCGCAGAATGCCAAGATCGTTTCTTTAGAAGATACCCGTGAAATCCAGCTGCCGCACAAGAACTGGCTCCCCACCCAGACCCGCGAACTCACCGTGGAAGGTCTCAAAGGCGACATCGATCTCTTCTCGCTCCTCAAAGCCTGCATGCGGCAGCGGCCGGAGTACATTATCGTGGGAGAAGTACGGGGTAAGGAAGCCCAGACACTCTTCCAGGCCATGAACTCCGGCCACGCTACCCTCTCGACCATCCATGCCGGCAGCGTGTACGAAGCGATCAACCGGCTCACCCACGACCCGATCAATGTGCCCCCGGTCATGTTCCAGGCGCTCGACCTGGTGGTGGTCCAGTCCATCTACACGCTCGGCAAGACACGGATCCGCCGCTGCCTCACCATCCACGAGATCGAAGTAACGAAGAACGGGGAGATCAACCCCATTCTCCTGTACGACTGGGATATCCAGAAGGATACATTCCCGAAACGATATGAAAAATCCAAAGTCCTCACTGAGATCGCTTTCCACTGTGGCTGGGACGAGAAAGAACTGGAACACCAGCTGAAGAAACGCGAGGAGTTCTTAACCTGGGCCCTTGAAGTGGAGCCCCCCACGCTCCGGGACCTTGCCAACGCCATCCATGACCTGGGGGACTAACGTGGAGGTCACGCTCCCTCCGGCTCTGCTCAAGGCCGAGAAGAAGCTGACTACATTTGAACTTGCAACGCTCGGCACCACGTTAAGAAAGGATCTCCGGTCGGCCCACCTGCCGATCACGGCCGAAGAATATATCCGGACCATCCATCTCAATGTCCTTGGCACACTCGTCATGTTCGTAGCGCTCTACGGGATCTTCCTTGTCAGCGGGTTCGAACTCAACCTCTTCGGATTCAGTTCAAAGGACAGCCTGACCTGGCTCCTCCTCTTCGTCCTGGTCGTGCCCGGCATGTATGGCATGCTGCTCTATTACCCGCAGATGATCGCCCATGGCCGGAAGAGCCGGATCGACATCGATCTCCCCTATGCCATCTCCTACATGCAGGCCCTCTCCACCACGATGGCTCCTTTCGACATCATCCGCAAGGTGTACGAAGAACAGGATATGTTCGGTGAGATCGCAAAAGAATTCGGCATGATCGTCCGGAATGTCGAACTTTTTGGCGATGATCTGGACGCTGCCATGAAGGATCTCCAGCGCACCACTCCTTCAACCAACCTCCGGGATTTCCTCAACGACCTCGCCATCGTCTTTGACAGCGGGGGAAATGTCAGCGCATATCTTGGGGCCAAGACCGAATACTACCGGGACCAGGCCAAGCAGGAAGTCGAGCTGGTCCTAAAAACCATCGAGATCATGGCGGAGGTGTACGTGACCGCGTTCGTCGCCGGGCCGATTGCGCTCATCATCATGATCGTAGCGCAGGGCATGACCAACAACCAGGAGATGTCATGGATCCTGCCTATGATGTATGTCTGTATCCCGGCAGGCGCTATCGTCCTGATCTGGATTCTTTCCCTGATGCTCCCCCCGGAAAACTTGGAAATCTCGCGCAAGGAGACCGTTGAACAGAGTTTTGGTTCCAGTGTCCAGCAAACAGAAGAGACAGGAGAAGAGGCAGGCAGGGCAGAAGACAATCCGAAAAACCAGGAGTTCTATAAACGGATCGCAGACAACAAACGGAAAAATTACTACATGGGCCTGCTGAAGCACCCGTTCCGGACCTATATCCGGAGTTACTATTACGGCCTCGGGCTCGGGGGGATCTTCGCAACGATCGTTGTCCTTGTCTGGCTTACCGGGGGATTCGATACCCTGATACCCCATAACCAGATGGAGACCATTCTCTGTATCATCATCATGGTCTTCATGGCCCCTCTTGCGATCTCGTATGAAGGACGGCGCTGGTATGTCCATAATATCGAGGCTCACCTGCCGGATTTCTTAAGGGAACTCTCGGATATGCAGGATATCGGGATCACCCTGCAGGGTGCCATCCAGCGGATCGCCGGCGCAAAACTCGGCGTGCTGAGTTCCGAGCTCTCGGTCGCATCCCGGGATATCCAGTCCGGTGCTTATGTCAATTCCGCGCTGGTCAAGATGGAAGAGCGGATTGGCCTTGTCTCGGTCAAGCGTGCAATTTCCCTGCTTGTCCGGGCCAGCGAGATCACGGCAAACTTAAAACAGATCTTCATCATCGCTATCACGGATTTTGAATATTATCTCCGGTTAAAGCGGGAACGATCAAACACGACCATCATCTACGTAATGATCATTTACCTCTCATTCGGCATCTACCTCTATACGGCATACCAGCTGAACGTCCCGTTCCTTACTGCATTCAAAGGTATGGATATCAACGTCGATACTGCCGGGAACCTGACCGATATGTTCCGTATCGGGATCATCCTTGCCACGTTCTCCGGCATCATGGCGGGACAGTTCAGCTCGAACAGTGTCCTTGCCGGCTTCAAGCATAGCATCCTTCTCCTTGCTGCAACAGTCGCCCTCTTTGTGATTATGATGTGAAACGATGTAAATTCCGTCATATCACCACTATTTCTTCAGCAGGAATAATCGGATAGTCCGGATACGCCCGATACGGGCTCCGTTTCCACAGGCTCGGATCCGGAAAAGCCCATTACAGGCCCGGATTGGATCCGGATCCTGAAATCCTGAAAATTTTGCCCGGTTTGTAAAAATACGGGTGGAAACGATATCACCGGATGGGCATTAAAGCCTCAGAAAATGGTGCTGGATTTACAGGGTAGTTCCGGCAGCAGACCGGCACTACAAAACCCTCATGGAATGCGTTTACGGGACCCGTTTTTAACACCAGGTTCATAGGAAAATGATTAATTGAATAACTGACCAAAAACCGGATACTCATGAAATTTAGCCCATTCTCACTCGATTCCACCAAACAGCACTGACCCCCAAACCAGGTACCGGGGTACTATTGCAAAGCACAGAGCAACCGGGGGCCCACGGGGACTCCCCCCTTTCACCATAAGAGATTTTCACATCATGAACCGCGGGATCTTTCCGGAGTCAGTATCACGGCCTCTCATCCGTTCCCCCGTGGTTCAGATCCACCGATAAATGAAACTCATTATTCCAATGTTCCTCCACCGCCAGTAAAATCTTCCGGATGATAACAACCGTTCAGTATGCCCCGAGCGTTATTTCGGTGATTTTCCGGTTCACGGTCATATTGGGAATTGCATCAAACTCCATGCTGATCTTCAGGGTTGACGGATCCGGGGTTGCATGCACATTTCCGCAGGACAGGGATTCGTTGACACGACGATTAACAGAATCCCAGAGAGCGTCCCGGAATCCAACCGGCAGATCGGGATTGATACGAACCGTCAGGCTCGTAGCGTTGAAGAACTGCCGGCCCATGACCGTACTCTCCATTACGAGCATCCCGTTTCCGTTACCGCTCGCAAGAGTATGGCCAGGATCCGGCGTGAGATTCACGATATACACATTCATTTGGGAACACCTGGATGAGTCCTCAATTGAGGGAACCGCATCCAGATCAAACAGTGCACCGGTCACACCGTACGAGACCTCGTCCATACGGGCATACTGGAGCGGGGTTGCAAGCGTACCTTTCGTGACATTCACCATGCCATATGACCATGCATACCCCTGGTCCTGCCAGAAATTATTGACCGGCTGGTAGGAGTAGTTGGCAAAACGGAGAATGTTACTTGTTGTCCGGGGTGAGGTTCCGTTTATGATGGTGATATTCATATAACCCTCCCTCTCACCCAGAATGCTGAGCATGCCTCCGGATTTTGCAGAATCGAACGTGAAATCCCCCCCACCCAAAGCAACAGGTTCTGAAAATTTCAGGTTCTTTTTTAACGATGCAGCGGTTTCGATATCCGATGAAAACCGCAGGAATCTGTCTTCAATCTCTTTGAGGTGGGTGATCTCGGACTGGGCTTTCATGGAGGGAACGTAATAAGCATTCCATGCGGCAAAAAAAGTTACCACAATTGCAAGGAGGAGCATCGCAGCAACGACCGGGGCAACAGCATCATCGTTCATACGCTGACCTTCCCGGTGTAGATCACCGTGCGGGGCGTGACCAGCTTGACGGTCTCACCCCCATCGGGATATCCTGGAACCCATACCGTGATATTGCTCCCCAGATCAAATACGGGTTTTTCCGGGACAAGGATAAGATTTCCGTTCTGTCGGGAAAACCGATGGGTATCATTGCCAGATGCGATCACAACGGTCAGGTCATCTGCCTTCACCCAGTCCCCGCCCTTGTGCCAGAGAGTAACATTTCTTAAGGTATCGTTCGTCATCATAACGGAGATGCTTGGATCACGATCCACTGGGAGAAAATTGTACAGTGCAGCAGAGAATACCGAGAGTAATACGATAACAAGGGCTATCATGAGCATCTCCCCGACAACCTCGGAGACTCCCGTATCGTTCAGTGTCCCGGAATTCAATTGGAGTCACAACCGTCAGGAGCAATCGGAAAAAAACTGCAATGGGGGCCGCGGGAATGGTTTAATGAGGGATCGGTGTTTGGCATAGTCACCTGAAATACTGAGTAATATACACAGGCTCATTTGGAATAAAGTAATAAAAAATTTTCTTTTTGTAAAATTCAAACAATAAAAAAAACAGTAATTATATCGGAATAACAATTGTAATTTTATGACAACCGCGTGGATCACATTAAGGCAATTTCATATAGCATTGAATGCTACATTATTGAAAAAAAGTATTTTTCCATTCATTAAATCGGTACTGGGATAGATCCTGATGTTTGAAAATGATCGCGGGGTATCACCCGTTGTTGGTGTCATGCTGATGCTTTCGGTGACGGTCATCATTGCCGCCATAGTCAGTGCAGCAGCCGGAGGACTTTCCGGGACCGAGAAAAAATCCCCCTCTGCAATCCTCGAAGTCCGTTTCTACGATAACCGGTCATATGGCGATACCAACAACCCGTTTTACGTGCATGCAATGACCATCGAGCATATCAGCGGGGTCCCCCTGCAGACAAAAGACCTGAGCATCTCTACGTATTTCCGGAACCAGTCTGGTAACCTGATAAAGGGATCCCTGCTGGGTGAAAAATCGGTAACCGGCAACAGTGCGTGGAATGATTTTGACGCAGGAACATACAGCGGGGTTTTATTCATCAATGATCAGGACCGGTTCGGCTCCCCGCTCCGTAATTCGGACAGCGGATATACAAGCTGGTTCGGCAATACATCGGCAGTCATTATGGCAGGAGACGTACTCGTGACCCCGGCACAGTTCTGCGGTCCGGCCAAACCCCACAACAATCCCGGGCTTGATTATATCCTCAATTTTGATACGACAGATCCCGCCAGCGGTTACCGGGCAGGCGCAGTTATCACCGTAAAGATTGTCCACATCCCGAGCGGGCAGGTCATCTTTGACAAAGATGTGGTGGTTGTTTGAGATCGGAAGAGAACCATGCCGATGCGGTTTCACCGGTTGTCGGCGTCATGCTGATGCTTGCGGTCACCGTCATGATAGCAGCGATTGTCAGTACCTATGCCGGGGGATTTTCCGGGGGTGCTGAAAAGAGCCCCCAGAGTTCGATCCGGGTAACCCCGTACCTGGACCAGCACAAGATTTACTTCGAACACAATGGTGGAGATCCGTTCCTGCTCAGTTCCATTAATGTAATTCTGCGTTCCGGCGATAACAAGACTTCATTATCGGCAGTCGATGCCGGAAGCAGCCGGGTCAGGAATTTTACCGAGGTGGGCAGCAGCGGGAGCAGTGCCGATACGACAATCCTGGCCGGGGATACGTTTTATATCGAAGGAGAGGATATTGGTGGCGGCACGGGAATGAAATTCGGGAGTATGATCTTAACGAACAATTCGAAGATCACTTGGCTCATCGTGGACAAGGAGACGAGCAAAACCATCTCCATGGGTTCATTTTTTCTGTAAAAAGAAGTGAATGCCGAAGAGATCGATATAGGTAATCCAAAAACGATCGTTGATTGTGTCCCGGGTTAATGTACGGCCTTTGCCCGGAACGGCACGATAAATTTCCCGTACTCGTTTTCCACGACAAATGACTCGACCCCGTACACAGTATTGATGCATGCCGGGGTCAGGACATCCTGCGGTTTACCATATCCCACCATCTTCCCGTGGTTGAGCACAAGGACCGTATCCGCGTACCGGTAGGCAAGGTTGAGATCGTGCACAGCGATAATCATTCCCGTCCCACGCTCCCGGGTAATATTCCTCATCGTCTCCATGACCTCGATCTGGTACCGGATATCAAGGGCGCTCGTTGGTTCATCGAAAACAAAAATACTGGGATCCTGCGCAAGCGCCCGGGCAATGAAAACCTTCTGGCGCTCCCCCCCGGAGAGCTGGTCCATGTACATCCCGGCCATCTGCCCCATCTCAAGAGCATCAAGAGACTGCTGCACCCGCGAGAGCTCCTCATCGGAAACAGCCCATTTGATATGCTGGCGCCGGCCCAGAAGTACCGTTTCAAAAACCGTGGAATAGAGGGTGTAGGTAAAATGTTGCGGCACATAGCCGATCATCTTTGCAAGATCCACCGGATCGATCGTCCTGATGTTTTTCCGGTCAACGGATATCGAGCCTTCCGATTGCCGGTGGACCGAGGCTATCGTCTTGATGATCGTGGATTTCCCGGAGCCGTTTGGCCCTACCAGTGCGATAATCTCCCCGCTCCTGACCGAGAACGAAACTGAGTCCACAACCCGTCTTTTGTCGTAATCCTTGCTGATGTTTTCAATAACAAGTTCCAACCCGACCACCCCGTTAGTATAAGCCGCGCCCTCTGCCCCTCATGATCAGGAAGAGGAAGAATACGCCGCCGATAGCATACATGATAATACCAACGGGAATCTCCACCGGGCTCATGATCGTCCGTGCTGCCGTGTCCGAGATCAGGAGGATCGCAGCTCCCATCAGGCCTGCGCAGGGGATGAGGTACCGGTGATCGCTGCCGATGATCATACGGCAGATATGCGGTCCCATCAGGCCGATGAACCCGATGATGCCGGTAAACGCAAGACAGCAGGATGCAGCAAAGGTGGAGATCATGAGACCTGAAAGGCGCAGGCGCTCCACGTTGATGCCAAGGTTCCGGGCCACATCATCGCCGGCAGACAGGGCATTTAAATCCCATGACATCCGTTCGAGAAGAAAAAAACAGACGATAACGAGCGGAACAAGCAGCAGGACCGCACTCCAGCTGGCACCCCACATCCCGCCCATCAGCCAGATCATCAGCTCCCGGAGTTTCTCATTGTTGGTGATGTACTTGAGCGCCATCACACCGGCAGTAAAAAGATAGCCGATCACTACCCCGGCAAGGATGAGCGTGGACTGGGTGGTTCCCCGTGAGCGCGAGATCCAGTAGACCAGGAGCATGGAGAGCCAGCCGAAGAGGAATGCCATGATGACGATGAACATATCGTAATTGACCAGGATCAGGCCCGCAATGATACCAGGGCCGAGAACGATGGCAAGTGCAGCACCAAACGAGGCGGCAGATGACAAACCCAGCGTGAACGGGCTCACGAGCGGGTTCCGCAATAATCCCTGCATTACCGTCCCTGCAACAGCGAGACTTATCCCTGTAAGGATGGCAAGGAAGATCCGGGGCAGCCGGAACCCGACAACAATCAGCTCGGCCTCTGGATTTGCTGGTGCCGGGATCGAAAAGGGTAGGGCATCATACCACCCGGCAATACCCGGAAGGTATGTGTGCAGGAAATTCTGGAGGGCTATCGCACAGGAATGGCCGATAGCAAGGATGACATCCTGCGGCGGGATCGGGACCGTCCCGATCCCTGCGGAAAATACTGCGGTCAGAATGACAAGAATTGAGAGGACGGTGATAAGCGCGATGCGTTTTGTACTGCCTTCCCGGTACAGGGAACGCACGGTAATTTTCCCGGGTAATTCCGGGGAAGTATCCTGTGCCATACCGTATCAGCTACCGGGATATTGTTCGGCCGGGCACATGGAGAGAAAAGGCATAAAAATCCTACATCCCAAAGCCTTTTACCGCTTTTGCGATCTGGTCTGCATTGAGATCATCAAGACGCAGGTATTTTGCCCCGAGTTCATCTGAAATAGCGTGTGCAAGACCGAAGGAGAGAAAACCCTGCTCTGAATCGATCACACAGGACGAAATTCCTGCATCCCGGATATGGGATGCTATGTTTTTTGCATCATCAAGAGGAGAGCCGGATCCCATCCCGACATTGGCTTTCCCGTCGGAGATCAGGATCATCCTCGGGAGGGTATGGGAATTGATCATCATCTCGCGTTTTAAAACTTCAAAACCCTTGGAGAGCCCGTGGGCAAGAGGGGTTTTACCGCCAACAGGCAAAGACTGCATATATTTTCGTGCGAGTTCGACACTTGAGGTTGGAGGAAGAAGTACCGTGGCATTATTCCCGCGGAAAACAACGAGACCAACCCGGTCGCGTTTCTGGTACGCATCAATCAGGAGCGAGAGGATAGCACCTTTGACTTCGGTCATCCGCTGCTGTGCACCCATGCTGCCGCTCGCATCGACAACAAAGAGGAGCGTATTGCCTATTTTCCGTTCACGTACTTTTTCCCGTATATCTGAAACCTCAATCCGTATGGCCAGATCTCCGTTCCGGTGTACCTGGTGGGGTGCAGCCGCCCGGATCGTTGCATCGAGTGCGATATCCCGTCCCGGCGTTTCAGGAGCCCGGTCCCGGACATACCTCCCGTCGCATGATTCGGTAATGCTCCTGCGCCCGTTTCCTTCGCGCCGGAACGAATCAGTCCGGCGGGATGTTGTGAGAGGGGCCGGGTTTACCTTAAACGGGGAGCCTTCGGCAAACTGTGTCATGGAGGATCCGTCAGGCCGGGTATTCTCCACCGGCGTCTGTGTTTCATGAGGATTATGCCGGGGGTCGGGCTGCTGCCGCTCTTTCTGTGATTTTTGAATTGACTGCTCCATTTTCTGGTTGTCCATCTGCTGTTCGGAGAATGGCCGGCGGCGCATGCGATGGGAGAGAACGAGGGTAGCCGCGTTACGGACATCTTCATCATTCACGGAATTGCGGCTGTTATAGGCAGCTAAGGTTGCTGCAGTTTTCATCATCGTAATATCGGCACGGTGGCCATCCACGTCCATGTCGATGCAGATCTGGGCGATCATCCGGAGCATTTCATCAGAAACGGTAACCTGCGGGAGGAGTGTCTGAGCCCGGACAATGCGTTCACGCAGTTCCTGTTCTGACGCTTCCCAGCCGGCGATGAACTGTTCCGGCGTGTCGTCATACCTCTGTCTCCTCCGGATAACCTCAACCCGGGTATCTGCATCACGGATACCCTCAATATCTACGCAGAGACCGAAACGGTCAAGAAGCTGGGGACGGAGTTCGCCTTCTTCCGGGTTCATAGTACCAATGAGGATAAACGCCGCCGGGTGAACATACGAAACTCCTTCACGCTCAATGAAATTCATCCCCATTGCAGCGGCATCGAGCAGGACATCGACGATATGATCGTTGAGCAGGTTGACTTCATCGACATAAAGGATATTCCGGTGTGCCTGCGCGAGAATGCCGGGCTCGAATTTTTTCTCGCCTTTTTTGAGCGCATGTTCGATATCGAGGCTGCCAACCACCTTATCCTCGGTTGCACTGATTGGCAGTTCAATGACCCGCATTTTCGCAGTTTTGGTTTTCAGGTCCGCACATTTTGCCTGGCAGTCAGGGCACAGGGATTTCCGGTCCATGGGATCGCAGCCAAAGATGCATCCCTCGACAACAAGCCGGTCCGGAAGCAGGTGTGCAAGGGCACGGGCCGCAGTCGATTTGGCCGTGCCCTTCTCGCCCTTGATAAGGACTCCTCCGATTTTGGGATTGATCGCATTGAGAAGAAGGGCTTTCTTCATCTGTTCCTGCCCGACTATGGCTGAAAACGGGTAGATACTGTTAAAATTGTTCATCGAATGCCACCTGCACAGACCCCGGAAGATCCAGAAACACTGCATGTTAATTGAAAATTACGGTATAATAAATATTTCACTTCTTGATTATATTATCAAATGATGCTACATATATTGTTCAAGTGCAAATTAGTATGATAATTAAAAATATTTTTAATAATAAACAGGGTACAATTCAGAGGAGGATACTGGCCCTCACCGGTCAGCATCAGTACCGATAATTCCTGGGATAAGGTACAGCCAAATGAAAATCACGTCCATTATGTGGGGATCCTATGCACCGGTCCTGAAACGTGCCGCTGCAGCAACCGGCGTTGTGTGCCAGGTCTATCCGACCCGGGTACTGGATACCACACCGGATATGGTGGACCGGGCACTTGAATCGATGAAAGATTCAGATGTCATCCTTCTTTACCACACATCAGACCTGTTCTGGGACCAGATCGATTCTGCAATAGCAGACATCGCAAAAAAAGTACCTATAATCTCGCTTGGCCCTGATCCATCCTACTGGGCACATTCGACCGTCAGGCCGGAGGTGGTCACAACCTGTCACCGGTACATCACCAACAACGGTGACGAAAATTTCAAAAATCTCCTGCTGTATATAGAAAACGAGATTGCCGGTACCGACCGGGTCATCAATCCCCCGGCGGACCTCCCGTGGGAAGGGATCTACCATCCAAAATCGCCGGTTTCATTCAGATCGACTTCGGACTACCTCGCATGGTACGCAGGGAAAAACCCGGTCGCACCAAGGGTCGGGCTCGTCTTTTCCCGTACAACATGGGCATCCGACAATATGGAACTTGAGAATACCCTCATCAGGTGCCTTGAGGCAGAAGGCCTGGGAGTGATTCCGGTCTTTACATATGCAATCCGTGACGACTCGCTTGGTGCAAGAGGAATGGCAGACGTTATCCACGAGTTCCTGATCGACGGAGACAGCACTTCGCGTGTAGATGCCATCATCAAGCTGGTCCCGTTCCTGGTAGGATCGTCCGGTAATGGGGATTTTAAAAAGGATTCTGCAGCCAAAAGCGGTGTCGACCTGCTCCGTATGCTCAATGTTCCGGTTTTTTCCCCGGTAGTCACGAATTACCTGACCCTGGAACAGTGGAGGGAATCCGACAGCCTGTCCCTTGACATCGGCTGGGCGGTTGCCATGCCGGAATTCGAAGGGGTAATCGAACCGGTATTTATTGGATCGAGTACCAGCGAACAGGATGGCCATAAACCCCGCCAGGCAGTGCCCGATCGTTGCAGCAGGATTGCGGCCCGGATCAGGAATTGGATCACGCTTGCAAAAAAACCGGTGAGCGAGAGGAAGATCGCGTTCATCCTCAACAACAATCCCTGTGCAGGCACCGAGGCGAATATCGGGGGAGGATCAAACCTCGATACCCTCGAAAGCGTGGTTAGGATCCTCAAACGGATGGATGGGGCAGGCTACCAGGTGGATGCACCGGCAACGGGAAACGATCTCGTCACCCTCATTACGCAAAAAAAAGCGATTTCAGAGTTCCGCTGGACAACCGCACAGGATATCGTTGCATGGGGCGGAGCGCTTGACTGCCTGGACCCTGACATCTACCGGTCTTACTTCTCATCGCTGCCAGTCACCGTGCAGGATCGCCTCATCAGAACATGGGGCGAGCCGCCGGGCATGGGAATGGTTCTTAACGGGAAAATCCTGATTACCGGCATTGAACTGGGGAATGCAACGGTTCATGTCCAGCCAAAAAGAGGGTGTGCCGGATCACGGTGCGATGGCGAAGTCTGTAAAATCCTCCATGATCCTGCATGTCCTCCCACTCACCAGTACCTTGCCACGTACCACTGGATCGAGAAAATCCGGCAGGCTGATATCATCATTCATGTGGGTACCCATGGCACCCTCGAGTTCCTGCCGGGAAAAGGAGTCGGCCTCTCCGGGGAATGCTTCCCCGACATCGCGAGCGGGACGATTCCCTGCCTCTACATCTATAATGCGGACAACCCGGCCGAGGGGACAATTGCCAAACGACGGGGTTATGCAACCCTGGTCGATCACATGCAGACCGTGCTCGTCCAGGGAGGACTGTACGAGGGTCTCGAAGAGATTGATAACCTCCTTACCCAGTACGAAACTGCACGGCACGATCCCGCCCGCGCCCATGCCCTCGGCCACCTGCTCAGCGATGCCATCATTGTCGCAAACCTTGACCGGGATATGCACATCGGGCATGATACTCCCCTGGATGAAGTTGTCATAAAAGCTCACGAAGCACTCTCGAAGATCCGGAATACCTATGTCCAGTCGGGAATGCATATTTTAGGCGATATCCCTGCCGGGGAACGGAGAGCTGATTTCATCAGCTCCGTTATCCGGTTTGATGACAGCGAATCCTCCCCGCGCCGGGTTATCGGGGGGATCCATGGTTTCGATCTTGGCATCCTGCTCGCAAACCAGCAGGCTTATTCTTCGGAACATGGCATGTCTCACGGAGCAATTCTTGAAAAGATCGACAACGATCTGACCCGGTTCACCCGGTTTGTACTGGAGGGCTCGAACCAGCCATACGCACTTTTTTTTGCTTGCAGACTTTCCCGTCAGCAAATCCGTGCACTCGATGAGATACGGGATCGTATCCTCAAAATCAGCCGTTCGCTCGATGCATCAACAGAAATCGATTCACTCCTGCATGGCATGAACGGGAAATATATCCCGGCCGGCCCGTCAGGTCAGATTACCCGGGGACACGAGGATGTCCTGCCGACCGGCCGTAACTTCTATTCGCTGGACCCCCGCCGGGTCCCCACCCGCGCTGCATGGAGAGTCGGACAACGCCTTGCCGATGCACTGATTGCCAAGTATGTCCGGGAAGAGGGTGCAATGCCCGAGAATGTCGGATTCTACTGGATGGCCGGGGACATCATGACCTCCGACGGCGAGATGTTTGCCCAGATGCTCTGGCTGATCGGGGTTCGTCCGGTCTGGCGTTCCAACGGGCAGGTGAGATCCTTTGAGATCATTCCCTTAAACAAGCTCGGCCACCCGAGAATCGATATAACGGTGCGACCCACCGGGATCCTGCGGGACAATTTTGCAAACTGTTACGAACTGCTCGATGATGCCATCCGGGCGGTAGCAGTTCTCGATGAACCGCTGGAAAGCAATTTCATCCGGAAACATACGCTGGCAGCCATGGAATCCGGGACGAATAATTTCCGGGATGCGACCCTGCGCATCTTCTCATCGATGCCCGGGAGCTATGCAAGCGGCGTGAACCTTGCCGTTCTTTCCAGCGCTTGGAAAACACAGGAAGATCTTGCGGACATATTCGTCGCATGGAACGGGTATGCATACGGCAGGGATATCCGTGGACAGGATGCCCACGATCATCTTGCGGCAAATCTCTCGACCGTATCGGTCACCTTCAACAAGGTCCATTCCGATGAACATGACCTGCTCGGGTGCTGCTGCTATTTTGGGGCACAGGGGGGAATGACAGCAGCGGCCCGCCATTACTCAGGCCATGAAGTAAAACCCTACTACGGAGATACCCGCGAACCAGGGAATATTGAAGTCCGGGACCTTGCGGATGAAATCCGACGCGTGGTGCGGACAAAACTCTTAAACCCGAAATGGATCGACGGGATGAAAGAACACGGGTACAAGGGTGCTTCCGATATTATGAAACGGGTGACCCGGGTCTACGGTTGGGCAGCATCCACGCAGGAAGTGGACAATTGGATCTTCAACGATATTGCAGAAACATTTGTCAACGATGACGAGATGCGCCGGTTTTTCGGTGAGGCAAATCCCCATGCACTCGAAGAGATCGCACGGCGTCTCCTTGAGGCAGAAGGGCGCAAACTCTGGGATGCGGATGAACAGGTACTTTCCAGCCTGAAATCAAACTATCTTGAGATCGAATCCTGGATGGAGGACGAGAGCGGGGAAGGGGATTACCAGGGGGGGTCTGTCGACATCATGAGCCGGGATGAGATCGAACCCTGGGGAAAGCCAATGCAGAAAATCCTGGAAAAAGTTCATACCCGTTTTCCCCAAAAATAACAACGGGAAGTTTGTGCGGGCTACATCATGGATGCAATCGAGATAGATAACCTGACAAAATATTATGGCGATCTTTGTGCGGTCGACCACCTCACCTTATCGGTGAACAACGAGATATTCGCCCTGCTCGGACCGAACGGATCGGGCAAGACAACAACCGTGCTCATGTTAACAACGCTCTTAAGGCCGACCGAAGGTCGGGCGAGCGTGTGCGGGAACGATGTCGTTCTCAATGGAGAAGCAGTCAGGAAGAAGATCAGTTATGTTCCCCAGGACATGGCAGTCGACATCAAACTGACCGGCCGCGAGAACGTACGGTTCTTTGCTGATCTCTACGGAGTGCCACAGGCAAAAGATCGCACCGATGAAGCGCTTGCAATCATGGAACTTTCCGACAGGGCCGATGATCTCATCAGGACCTACTCGGGAGGTATGCGCAGGAGGCTCGAACTTGCCCAGGCACTGGTCCATGAACCGTCAGTTTTGTTCCTCGATGAACCAACGATAGGTCTTGACGTCGCCGCACGGAAAAAGATCTGGGAACATATCGGCACCCTCAGGAAAAAAGGGATGACGGTCTTTGTTACGACGCATTACATGGACGAGGCCGATCAGTTCTGCGACCGGGTGGGTATTATCAGCAGGGGACAAATCGCAGCACTGGGATCCCCTACCGAGCTGAAGGCCCGGCTGATGAAAGATGTTATCACCATAATGGTTGAGGGAGATTGCCCGTCCTTACCGGTCGACGGAATCGAATTTATCGGGCGTACGGGAGATGAGATCTCATTCTCTGCGGAAAACGGCAGGGAAATACTACCGGTACTTGCCGATGCACTGACCCGTGCAGGGGTCAGGGTCCGGGCGATGTCGATGCGGGAACCAACGCTTGACGATGTGTTCCTCCAGGCAGTCGGCAGCCAGGAAGAGCCCCACGGGTTTGAATATAACAAGTTCAGGATTATGCTGCGGAGGAGAAAATGAACGGCGTTGTTACTTACATCAGGAGGGATTTTCTCAAGTGGACCCGGGGGAAAGTGGCCGTAATCTCATCCCTTGTCATGCCGGCAGCCTGGCTGATCTTTGTTGGCCTTGCACTGCCGGTCCAGTTTACCGGGAACTATCTTGACTTCATAACCCCGGGAATTCTCGTCATGACCATGCTTTCAGCAGGTCTTGCCGGCGGGGCACTTTTAATGTTTGACAAGATTCTCGGGTTCCTCAATAAGTTCCTTGCCCTCCCGACACCGCGTGAGAGCATTCTTGTAGGAAAGATCCTGTTTATTACGGGACGCGGCCTGATCCAGTCAACGATCATCCTGATAATCTCGGTCCTGATCGGTGCCACGATCTTAAACCCGATCCAGTACGGGTTTACATACCTGGTCCTGTTCCTGTTCGGGGTGCTCATATCGGGATTTGCCACAACCATCGCGCTGTATCTCGATGACCATGATTCCTATGCGGCGTTCAACACCATGATCTCCATGCCGCTTTTCTTTACGTCGAGTGCCCTGATGCCCTACAGCGTCATGCCGGCCTGGCTTGCCACAATTGCCCGTCTCAACCCGCTCAGTTACGCAATCGATGCCGTCCGCGAAGCAGGAACGGGGATCATTCCGGTATTGCCGGTAGGTATTCTGGTAGTTCTCTGTGCAGTCATGCTTGCAATCTGTATGTTTGTATTCCGGAAGGTGACCGTATGAATCAGCCGGCTTACCCACATAATAACCCGATTCGGGTTCCCGATACATTCGATGCACCGGATTTGGATTTATACCGGATAAGGATGATGATTCCAACCGGCCGGTCCGGCAACAGACACGATGCCGGGATCCTGGAATGAGGGGATATGTCAAACTACAATTTCCAGGTTTAATTCCCGAAAAATCATACCAAGTAATACTGGCAGGTGCCGTTTTTCAAAAACTTTAAAACCTACCAGCTACGATATTCTCATCACGGATGGTTCTATGACTATGGACGACGATCTCTCACGTATTGGTATATCACTGCCGAAAAACCTGCTCGACCGGTTCGATGAAATCCTCAACTACCGTGGCTACTCTTCCCGCTCGGAAGGTATCCGCGATGCAATCCGGACGTACATTACGTACTACAAATGGATGTCCGATGTCAAAGGAGAACGCGAGGGCGTCATCACGATGGTATACGATCACGAGCAGCGCAACCTGCTCTCCGCAATAACGGAGGTTGAGCACGAGTATCACGACATCATCAAGGCCTCGCTCCACTCCCATGTCACCCATAACCGGTGCCTTGAAGTGATCCTCATCCACGGGGAAGGCTCCCAGCTCAAGGAACTTGCGGAAAAACTGATGTCCCACAAGGGTGTCGAATCAGTAAAACTCACGACGATTGCGATCGAAGATTAAGTGCGGGCCAAAAAAAGGATCCGGTCCGGCTCCTTGCAATACCCGGCGATACGGGATCGTATTCAATAGAGAGCGGATTCCGTCATCCTTTTTTGGAAGTTCAGGGTACGTAATTACGGAGCAGATCGGATTTTCAGGAATGAAATCCGGCATATCGGCCACTACCCATAATCATTGTGACTGATATTGAATTATTCCGCCGGACATTATGACACCAGGGATGGCAAATGGGGTGACATAAAACCTCGGTATATCAGGATCCATCAAGATTTGCCCTGATTCCTTTTTCACAAACGGGCAAAAAAATGGGTTTCATATTCGCGTTCCAGCGCAGGAAATCATACCTGTTCATAGAATGATCCGGGCAAAAAAAGAAGCGATTCCCGGGGCCGTAATGCTCATCCGGTGACATCGTTTCCACCCGTATTTTTACAAACCAGGCAAAATTCTTGGGATTTCAGGATCCGGATCCAATCCGGGCCCGTACAAGGCTTTTCCGGATCCGTGTAACCGGAAACGGAGCCCGTATCGGGCGTTTTTTATCAGGATCCGTATGAGAGGTTGCGGAAGCGGGTATCTCTCCACGGATCCTGTTTTCCGTAGTATCCGGCCCAGGTCCCCGGATCCGTGAATTCCTCTCATTACGCGGGAAATCCGGAAAAAAAGTGTAGGTAGTCACCTTTTTTAAAGAAAAATTAGGTGACGTGCAATTCTGCCAGCCCCGGTTCACCGGGACGGGATGATCAGGGACCGTTCTCCGGCCGGATCAAACTCGCGGATTGCCCCGCGGGCAAACTCCTTCCTCGGTTCTGCGAAATCAAACTTCAGGGAGGGATCCGCAAACGTGATCTTGACCCGGGGATCGAAACAGAACGCATCGGCCCGGCCGTAATGTGCACTGGCAACAATCGCCGCATATTCACCCTGGTGCCCGACATTCATAGCATAATTCGGGTAGTTGGGTCCCCTGAGTTCGCCCATCGCTCCCCGGTCCGGTTCCATCGAGAGCGAGTTGGCCGACCCGCACTGGTCCTGGAGATCGTAACCGAAGAACCCGAGCCGGGACCAGCTGTCCTTGTGGATGATCATTGAGAGATACCATGCATTCAGGCCGGCATTCGAGTTACCGGTTGTAAGGGACGTCGTCAGACCGCAGGCTGCCGCCATCACGGCTGCCCGCTGGGAACCGCCGAAATGATCCTCCATCAGGGTCGGATATTTCTCGTACTGCTCCATTGAATACAGGCAGACTTCAGTTGCGATATCGTTGACTATCTCCTGCGTGGGTTTGACAACCTTATCCGGTCCGGGCTCCCGGTAATTGTACCCGTACTTGTCCTTGACATAGTCCATACCGTAGTACGTGAAATCGTCAAGGATGTTGTCCGTGTATGCCGCAGTCGCGTACTGGGTGAACCCGACCCCGCCGGACATATAGGACCCGAGCCAGATCTGGTCAAAGAGCATGGCACCGGCCGCTACAACTTCCAGCGAAGCCTTTGCCGGGTCTTCAGGATACTTGCGATCGGCCTGGATCATATCGGAGAACATCCCGAACTTGATGCCACCGGGTTCATTTGGTCCCCTGGCCCTGCGGGCCGGGAGAATGGATCCCATCTGGATCACACCGGCATGCTTTGCCGCAAACGAGAGATCTGCGACCGCAGCCTCGCCGGCACAGGTCCGGTATGCAGCGATGAACGACATCCCGATCTGCATTGCAGACCACCGGCTGGTCGTGCCACCATCACAGGTCCGGACCACGATGGTCGGGACATGGATTGCCTGGTACATCGATTTGCCGATCTCGGCCTTGAGTGCCTCGGCCTGTTTTTTGGGAAACAGTTTTTCGATGTCAAGAAGATACTGGGGTTCGATATCGTCTGCCACTTCGTCGTTTCCGGTAAAGACCTTGACATAACAGTCATCAACAAGACCGGGGTTTGTCTCGACCATGTGTTCCTGGACAACCGCTCCTCCGGGCATCGCGTGATTGAGGATGTGGAGGTATTCATTGATGGTCTGGGGGGTTACTTCCTTCCCGAGCCGCTTCTGGAGGGTGTTGTGGGCGATGTCCATTCCCACGATGATGGTCCGCTTGATCTCGTCCGACATCTGCTGCATTGCAGAGTTGTTCACGAAGTGGAGGTCGTCCCCTTCAACGTAGGTACCGGTGCCTGAAACCTCGTAGGTCATCAGCTGCCGCTGGCCCATCGGGATGCCGTTTAAGTGGCAGTGCTCGGGGTCGTACATCGAGATTCCGCGATCCGCTGCGATCTTTTTTGTCGCTTCCATAAACTCCCGCTTACGCGGGGACTGGCGGACACCGTTGAAGTGGTAGAACCCGGTCTTCTGCGATTCGATATCCTGTGCTTTGAACTTCTCTTTGAGGGCGTGCAGGAATTTTTTCTGGGTATGTTCGATTGTTGCCATCCGACTCAGGCCTCCCTGGGCATAAAACCGTACTTTGTACGCAGGGTGTGGATCCGCTGCAGGTACTCGACATACTCGCGATCATCCCTCAGCGCAGTCCCGACAAGGGAGTGGAATATCGTGGAATGTTCTTTGAGCCAAGCACTGTCGAGGGGTTTTCCCACTTCGACCATGCGGTTGAGCGGCAGGCCGATCTGGTCCTTGACATACCGCACAACGCCATCGTCCCCAAGCAGGCACCGCTGGAGTGCATCGAACTGCATCCCGTCTTCTGATAATCGCAGGGAATGCCCGTGTACCGTTGCACCACGCAGGCTCACAAGGGCGGGATCGAACATCTCGGTTTCAATGAGAAGCCGGCAGTACTGTTCAAGATCACGCTCACGGCATTCGACAATCTGACGTCCCGACAGGGTTCCGGGATCGATCCCCCGGAAGCGGTACATCTCGGCGTAGGTCCGCTGGTATGGCTGGCAGGGAGCGTTGAACATGGAATCGGCAAACTGGACGTACCGGACCCGGTCGCCGTTCTTTGCACCTTCGGTCGGCCTGACCAGTTTGCGCATGGGGCAGGCAGGTTCCTGCTGTTCGGCAATCGGGGGGTGAACGGACCGGAACCGTTCCCCGGGTGCACGGTGACCGAGCAGGAGCACGATGTCCTCATCGGAGATATGCCGCATTATGGTAAGTTTGTGCGACGGGTCCATCTGTTTGCGCCGGTTGATCGCGACAACGGATGTTCCCGGCCCGTACTGGGGTGTTCGGGCCATGTTAAAAATCCCCCTCGCCGCAAATACGCTCATCCGGCATCCTTATGAATGCCGGCTGCTCTTTTCTCTTCGGGTCGACAAGGCCGATAACGGACGGGTCCGCAGACGGACCGTACCGGGCGTAGTCTACCATGGACGGGCTGGTTTTCATGAATTTGCCTTCCTGGATATAATACGAAAAATCAGTGAAGAACGCATCGCAAATCGTACGGATCTTCCCGACAACCGCCCGATCTTCGATCTCGACAGTGATCGTGCCGACCTGGACATGGAGATCGACACTGTTCCCGGCAATCTCGATTTTCTTGCGGAGGTTCGTGGTATTCTTCATGCCGCGGGCAGGACCATAGGGGACATTAAGCGGGATGTTCTGGCCGTTCAATAGTATCCTGCAGATACCCGGGACCCCGACGATCTCGTTGAGCAGCCGCTTTGTCGTATCCGGTTTCAGAAGACGCATCGGGACGATACGGCACTGGGGGAATATCATTGCTTCCTGCATCGTTACGCCACCTCTGCAACCTTGTGGATCGGGTGCGAGAATACTTCCATCGTCCCGTAGGTCTCGCCCATAATCTTCGATGTCGATTCCGGTGAGAACATCTGGGTGCCCCCGTCCATTGCCGCTGCTGCAACCACGCAGGGGATTGCTACGCCATAGGCATGGCGGGTGACGACATGGTTTCCGTTGAAAATTCCCGGTCCGCCACCGCCATAGATCGAATGGCTGAAGAACGAGAAACCGACAGCAGTACCCATCATGCGTCCGAAATCCGAACCGGGAAGCCCGGTCTCGTGCTCGATCAGGTCATTGAAGTACAGGAGCGTCGATGATACTGCCTGGACGAACCGGCCGGCACCGCAGTTGACAATGCTTGCTGCAAGAGTGCCCGCTGATACGTACGCGTTCCAGAGCATCGGGTCCTTCGTGTCATAGAACTGGAAATATCCGCCTTTCTTTCCGGGTGAGATTACCCGGTCCTCGACTGCCCGGTCGACCAGCGACTGGACAACCGAACCGACAGTCCCGGTCTGCCCGTTTTCTTTAACAAGGTCGTAGACCATGTTGTTGGCATTGAGACCCTGGTACCCGTAACAGAGAAGCTGGTTGCGTTCGAACGGGCCGATGGCACCGCCCATCTCGAAGATACCGGCGGTTTCCAGGGTCGAGGCGAGTGCTGCACCCTGGAGTGCGTTCCGGTTCGTCATCATGACGAAATGGTTCACGCTGATGTTGCGCAGTGCATACCCGATCCCTTCGTTATTCTGCGGGATGGTAAGAATGGACGAGACAAGCGCTCCTTCCATATCCTGGGTCTGGGGATAGCTTCCCCATGCAGCAGCCTTGACGGTCGATGCGTTGAATGCATCGACACTGAAGGTGTCAACAATCGCATAGGTCACCGCAGATGCGACAGCAGTAATCGCTGCATCATAGGTGGATGCCCCGGTAATCCTCCGGGTGGGTACCCGTACAAGCAGGAGCCTGCCGCCATTGAACTGCTGAATCTCGGTATCATCGCCATCCTCGACCTGGACCATGGAACGGATCTTTTCAATCAGATCGTCCTTGTGCTCCATAATGGGGAGATCGAGTTCACGGCCGGGAATTCTTCCTTTGCCGAGCTTTGCGGTCTTCAGTGCATCTTCGATACCGGCAAGATTGACGTTGATGGTCCGCTTGGTCAGATCGACAATAGTCTGTGCAGCCGGGTTCAGCAGGGGGCTGATACGATGCAGCTGCACGTTGCTCTTGAGCAGTTTGCCGTCATCGGCATAGAGGTCAAGGGTCTCAGTATAATGTGCCATGGTTATCCCCTTCCGTACCGTGTGACGGTATTGCAGCACTGCCGGGAGGGCATGCAGGCGGAGTTCCACTGTATCATCGAAATAGTATACTGCATAATAACACCTTTTTAAAAAGTTATGATTTCATAGTACGAATGTGCCCGGATTATTAATAGTATAAACTTTATAGTAATGCAGTAACTATGGATGACGAAAGTGACCACCTCTGCCTGTGCTGTCTTCGGGGCATCATGCCCACGATATCAAAAAAATGGGCAATCTGTATCATATCGGAACTGGGCCGCCGGCCATCCATGCGCTTTGGTGAGATCATGAAGGACTGCGGTGAGATAAGTCCCAAGTCACTTGCCGATATCTTAAAAGAGCTCCATGATACCGGACTCATCCAGCGTACATCATATGGAGAGATCCCCCCAAGGGTCGAATACTCACTTACTGAACATGGCCATGAACTTAAAGAAGCACTTGTTCCCCTGTTTCGATGGGCCAGGAAACACAACCAGACCTATATGAGTTACCGGAAACCCCTGCTTGCTCTTGCCCCGGATCCATAAGATACGGGAAATTCCGGATATACGGCATCCGTAATTCCCCGGCCATCCCGAGTGTGATACAATTTTAAAAAATTTACACATTTTTTATTACAAAAATAAAAAAGTATAAGAGCCAGGGGAACTCATAGTGAATACAGGGTATATCTGGCCCACCAGAAGAACCCGCACTTTCGACAAGAACAAACAGGCTCAATAGCACAGCCGGGATCATCGGGGAAAATGGTCCCGGCCGTGAACGGAGTTGATTTTATGAAAACAGAACTGTATGATGGCAGCAGGAAGATCAAGGTTGACACCCGGTCTGATGAATGTCTTTATTCAGCACCGAGACCGTCAAAATTTTCTTCTGAAATCCAGAGACAGGGAAAGGATCTCTACATCCACACGGATAAAGAAGAGAGAATTACGTATTATCTCCATCTCTGGTCAACGAGTAAACAAATCAGGGACAAGATCCTACCGCTTTCACCGCCAAACGCAGAACGGTTTTTGCGCAGCAAGGGACTGGTCTGCAACATGTTTCCAAAAAGCGATGCAATTGCAACCCTCTATGCATGGGGGTATGGCATCGCAGAAGAGTTCTGATACGTATCTCATGCACATCCCCGTCACCTTTCTTTTTTACCGGAAGAATTAAGGAACCCCCGGATTTCCGGGGGATCAGGTTCAGGCAGATCCTGCAATAATCTGTGGCAGGATGACAAACAGGTTGTTGACAACAATGAAAATATAGAGCGGGATAAGAATGCAATACACAAAGGAACTCGATCCTTTTACCTGCTGTTCGGCAATGAGTGAAACCGGAAAAATCACCAGGATGATTGCAGATTTGACACCGAGATGCAGGAGAGGGTTTGCCACAATTCCTGCCATAAGAGGATTGAGTTCGACACCACCCATCCGGAGGATAACCTGGGTTGTCACAATATCCAGCAGGAATAACATCCCAAGGATCAGCAGGAGATGTACAATGCGACGGAACGTCTCGTCATCAAGAGGGGGACATTCCATGAGTGCACACGGGAGATATGCCCGGTTTTTCCCTGCAGACATAGCAGATACCACTACGTCATCATATTAATTGTTTCTGCCAATCCAGGTCCATTTCAGAGTTGAAAATTAAATTTCCGCCATAATTTTCAATTATTTGTGAGATCATTCCCGGATCCATAGTACCAGGTGTTACGTTTGTCAGCCAGCAGGCATGGCTGCATGAACTCCCGCCAGATTGCATGAAAAGGGACAGCCGACACCAGACCCGCGGCAAGAACAATAAAAATGGAATGCTGGTATTTTCTTCTGCGACAATTCATCCCCCACGAAAATGATGGGATCCGGAACCATGAAAACGAGGGTTGGACACACCCCGCCATTGCAGGATTGATCAGGCACTCGGTTAGTCCCGTGTCCCCACGCACTCAAAGTCAATATACCCGTTATAGGGATCGGTCTTCAGCAGCCGGACCCGGACTTTCTGGCCGACCCGGAGACCCCGTTCACCTTCCATGACCCGGCCTTCAGCAGGTGGCTGGAGAAGACGGACATAGGTACCCTTTTCAGAAGCCCCCGTAACCAGGGCATCGAATGTCTCCCCCCTCCGGTCCTGGAGCAGAACAGCCGCAGCAGCTTTTCTCATGAACCGCTCGACTTTTTTGGATCCTTTCTCCCGGTCGGTCAGCCAGGCTGCCCGATCACCCAGTTCGTCAGCAGAGTAGGGAGCCGGTTTTTTATCAAGGACCGATTTGATCAGGCGCTGGATAATCACATCCACGTACCGCCGGTTCGGGGCAGTCCCGTGGGTATAATCAGTGACCGCGAGTGCAAAGTGCCCGATCGGGGGATTCACGGGATCGAGCGCCACGTACTCCCCGGCCCCCATCAGTTTTACAACGGTCAGGGACAGATCCGGAAAATGTTCGGGATCTTCATCCCGCTGCCGGTCGAGGAAGGCCGCCAACGCTTTTGCATCCGGTTCATCGGGAAGGGTTTGCCCGTGCAGGGCCGCTTCCAGTACGATCCTGTCCCAGTTCTTGGGCGTCCTGACAATCCGCTGGATCATGGGCAGGCCGGCCGTCCCGAGAAATGCAACCATCGTCCCGTTGGCTGCGACCATGAACTCCTCGATGATACTTCGCGCCACGTTCTTTTTCTGGAGCACGATATCCCGGACAACTCCGCCTTCGACAACCGCGTTTGCCTCAATCGTTTCAAGATCGAGCGCTCCCTGTGCCCTCCGGTATTTCCGGAGGAGCTGCGCAGCCTCGTTCTGGAGCCGGATCTGGGCTTCGAGCCCGTCAACCTCCTTCACAAGAGACGGCATGGGACCGGTTCCTTCAAGCCATTCCCCGATCTCCTCGTACACAAGTTTTGCCTTGTTGGAAACAACAGCCCTGAATACATCTCCATGGAGGGTGCTGCCATCCGGAAGTACCATGTATTCAACAACAACCGCGAGCCGGTCCCCTCCGGGAAGAAGCGACGAGATTCCCTTGGAGAGCCGGTCGGGCAGCATCGGGAATGTCTCGATGCCGGTGTAGACGGATGTCCCGTTATGGCCGGCATACTGGTCGGTCCATGACTGCACCGGCACATAGACATCGACATCTGCTACTGCAACACGGACATGGATTTCGCCGTTTTTCCCGCGTTCGCAGTATTCCAGCTGGTCGAGATCTTCTGAATCATAATTGTCGATCGAAGACCAGAGACGCGATCGCAGGTCAGAGTCCCTGCCAGTACCGGCAGGGAATGTTTTTGGCTGAATTGCCTCGACTTCCCGCATGACACCGGGCGGAAACCGGGGATCGAATCCGTATTTTTCCATTGCATGATATGCAATGGTTCTGAGATCAACGGGATGGTTACGCTTCATGTGACGTGTGAAAGATTCGTTTGAGTCTTTAAATATCTCGTGGGAGATCCCGAAACCTGGAATGAACGGTCGGTAAATGCAGGATCAGGTGCCCGGTACTTTTGATTCGATTAAGAACCGGCAGTGATCGTCTCCCATCGCATAGCACGCGGTTTCTGTAACCTGCTGGTCCGATTCAAAGAACCTGCTGAACACGGCTTTGAGAACTCCCGAATCGAACGCACAGGCCGGCCGGCCAAGCTGCGGCAGGTCTCCGCATTCAAAACAATCATACACCCGGATGATGAGCGGAGATTCATTTTCGATCTCGATTATTCCCAGCTTGTTCTTTTTCCAGAGCGCTGAGGTCTTGTCAAGCAATGACGGGAGATCCGTATCGGCAATGGCCGGATAAATACCCTCCCCGATACGAAAACCTGCATCGTGCAGGACCGGATCGATGTTGATCCCTTCGACAAGCAGCGATACCCGTATAGTCCGGAACATTACCCGGTAGAACCGGAACGGATCTTTTTTTGAAAAAATTGCAGGATCCAGATCCGTATCCGGAATATACCGGATACCATCCGAAAGATTCCCAAGCGGGGATGAGCGGATGGAAAAGATCTTTTTCCGGGAATCCTTTGGATCTGCTTTTCCACTGATAATACCATCCTGCTCCAGTCCCCTGAGGTGGACTGATACGGTTGACTTTGCCTTTCCTGAAAGCCGGACAATTTCGTCAAATGAAAGATCGCGGTCGTTTAACACCGTGAGAATCTTGACGCGAACCGGGGACTGAATAGCCCGGATTCCTTCTTCAGTCGAGAAGAGCCCGATAGTTCCCGATGATGATCCCGCCAGTGGCTTTTTGAATCCGGACATGGTGCTGATCCTTTTTCCCTGCACAATACTTTGCACAAACTACATATATAATCTGTTCGTAAACAATAGAATGTTCGTATCATATCGAACAAATTTCCAAGGTGAAACATCATGAAAGCAACTAAGCTTGCAGAAGGCGTCTACTGGGTAGGCGCTATCGACTGGAACCTGCGCGACTACCACGGCTACACCCTGCCCGGCACCACATACAATGCATACCTTGTTGTCGGGGAGAAACTCACCGCATTGATCGACAACACCTACCCGGGCCATGAGTACCAAATGATGGAACGAATCCGTGATATCATCGATCCGGAAAAAATCGATATCATCGTTGCCAACCACGTGGAAAAAGATCACTCCGGTGCCCTGCCCGGGCTCACGAAAATGCTGCCGGGCGTTCCCATTTACTGCACGGAAGCCGCAGTCACCGGTTTTAACAAACATTACGATACTACCGGCTGGAACTTCAAGACCATAAAGAGTCTCGACAAGATTGATCTCGGCGCAAAAACACTCGTCTTTGTCGAAGCCCCGCTCCTCCATTGGCCGGACTCCATGTTCACCTATCTTGCCGAAGACCAGATCCTCTTCCCGAACGATGCTTTCGGCCAGCATATAGCCGGCTGCGAGCGGTTCGATGACGAACTCGGAAAAGAGGCATCGCTTGAACATGCAAAAAAATTCTTTGCAAACTTAATCGTGCCACTGGCACCAAAAGTGCTCAAAAAGCTCGATGAAGTTACAAAGCTCGGCATACCGATCCGTATGGTTGCCCCAAGCCACGGGATTATCTGGCGAACGTATGCCGGGGATCTCATCAACGCATATGTAAACTGGTGCAAGGGCGTCTCGAAAAACAAGGTCACCATCGTTTACGACACCATGCATCACTCCACGGATCTCATGGCCCAGACTATTGCTGAAGGAATCATGGCAGAAGGAGTCGCGGTCAAAGTATGCATCTTAAGGGACGGAAAGTTCGAGGGCAACCACCGGAGCAATGTGGTCACCGAAATCCTGGATTCAAAAGCGGTCCTTGTCGGTTCCCCTACCCTGCAGGACGAGGTCTACCCGACCGTTGCAGACTTCCTGAGTTACCTGCACGGGGTCAGGCCGGGCCGGCTCTCTGCAAAGAAGATCGGGCTTGCCTTCGGGTCCCACGGTGGCCAGGGCGGTGCGATAAAAATCATAACCGAAGGGCTCAAAAAAGCCGGCATCGAGCCGATCAATGACGGATACGAACTTCTCTACAAGCCGGACAAGGACGAACTTGCCCGCTGTTACGCACTCGGGCAGGATATCGCCCGCCGGGTCAGGGCAATGTAAGCACGTCCTGAATCCACCGCACCATCACCAATAAAAACCAGAAAAATTATTTTTCAAAAGAAAAATCGACCCGGTATCCCTGCGAACATTCCCCATCGAGCATCGTCTCGTAGGTTGTCGTGGCACCCGGCCCTATTGACGGGATGAAGATCGAACGGGAGTCACGGATCGTCCCGGTCCCGGCATTCACGAGATTGAAATTCAGCCGGACATTCTCATCCGATACGTTCCCTGCATTATACACATAGCCGGTCACATGTCCGTAACAACCGGTTACCGGTGACCAGTCATCCTTGTACTGGTAATGTGCGTGCAGGGCGCCATCAGCGGTATCCCGTACTACAGGGGTTCCGGTACAACCGGAACATACCACGAAGACAGCAACAACAAGCAGGATAACCACGGGTTTCATGAAATGTGTCACGGATAAGAATTGCCGGGCCGGGTAATAGGTTTTTACCTGGACCACAAAAGCGCCGGACCGGGTGCCGGTGCCAAAACGCGGGAATACCGATTCAAAAAAAGATATGGTTTTAAAACTCCGGATTCAAGGGTATCGTATGGCAACCCGAATCATGGATTCATGGAAAAAGATACCCGCACTCACCCTGGCGGCAATCCTGTGCCTTCTTCTCGTGCTCACAGGATCCGGCTGTACCCAGCCTGCAGGATCAACCCAGTCCGGCTCAACCGAAAATAATGTCATCACTGCAACGCAGACCGATGCCAGCCATATCGTCATAAAATTCAACGGCGGGGCGGGCACGGAAAAACTTCTGGAGTTCGACACGACCGTGACCGACAGCACCGGAACAAGCAAGACGCAGGCAACCGGATCGAAACTTGCCACAACACCCGTCCAGATTGGTGCCACCTCGACATTCACCGGTTCGTTTGACGGCAGCGATCACGTCGTTATCAACGGCTACTTCTCGGACGGCACCCAGAAACTCCTGCTGGATACCTACGTATAATTTTTTTTTAATTTCCTAGTTGATTCCTGTTTTTAGAACATGGTTACAGGAATGAAAAAGAGTATTTTTTTAATTTACTTGAGCACGCAGATTGATTCCGGTGCCCGGATCAGGAGCGCAAGGCTCTCAGTGATCTGGAACTCAAGGTCATTGCCGACCGGCCCGTTGAACCCGATTGCCATATCCTGTCCGATCGCAATCGATGCGTACTGCTTACCGGATGCCAGGAGAACTCCTCCACTTGAAAGGGCGGGAGCCTTGACCACACCATCGGTCACAATAGACCGGATGTGATCCAGCTCGGTTCCGGAACCCTGGGGGTAGCGGCGCAGGAGCTTGTTGTACAGGGAAGGGGCAAGTGCCAGGGTATACGGCCCGTGGAACCCGGTCTCATCGAGCAGGGTCACCGCTTCGATAATCTGGTCGGCGGCAGCCCCGACCTTGTCCCACTTGGAGAGCGAAAACGAGGCCGAACCCTCTGCGGACAGGAGACCGGGGATGTCGGGAATCCCGGAGAACAGGAGCTGGTCTTCCTTTGCTGCACAATCGATGGCTGCAAAGGCAACGGGCCCGAGATCAAGAACGAGATTGTCCTTCTCAAAGGCAGCGAGATCCCGTTTCCCGAGGCTGAATTCGGTCTGGACCATGGTCAGGGGGATGAACGAACTGCTGATAATCCCGTCATCCTCCATGTAATCACTCAGGGGAATTACTTTCTGGCCAAAACCATACGGCCCTTCGATTGCAAGAATCCGTCGCCCTGAAAGCTGGCTTTTTGCCGCTTCCACCATGGCGCCGTCAAGCAGCGCCCAGGTCTCGGCCCCGATCGGGGCATCTTCGCGTCCAAGGAATTTGTTTTCCATTTTTCACACCTCTTAGTTCTTCAGCGATCCGATTGTGGTCTCGTTACCAGCGGGTGCGGCTGCTGCGGCCTGCCCTGCCAGTTCTTCTGCAAGCTCGTTGACTTCGAGGAACCCCTTCTTCTGGAACTCATCCTCGTCTCCGGTCAGGATGGCAAGAAGTCGCTGGAGTTCGCCGGCGTGGACCCGCTCTTCGTTTGCAATATCCGTGAGCACTGCTTTTGCAAGCGGGTTGTCCGTTGCATCCGCATGGGCCATGTAGCCGTGGATAGCCTCAAGTTCACCTGCGATGTCCAGCCGGATAGCCCGTATGAGTTCCTCATTGGTCAGCTTCCGGTCCGGAACTACGCCACTGAATGGATTGAAAAAGTCTGGCATAATATCCTCCGTTAGTCAATAGTGTACCTGCCTGCATATATAGATTCAAGATCGTGCCACAACTGCGCCCTCATGATTCCTGCAGGATCAGGACCGGGATTTTGTCCCGTCCCCCACCAGTTTCTTTTTCCGGAGCAGGCGGTTGTAAGCGATAGCAAACCGGTGTGCCTCGTCGCGTATCTCCTGGATGTAGTGAAGTGCCATGCCCTTGCGGTCGAGTCGGCGGGGCAGGACTTCGCCCGGCAGGTAGACCTCTTCCTCGCGCTTGGCAATCCCGATGACCGGGATCGCAAGGTCAAGACCGCTGAGCACTTCGAGCGCCGAGGAGAGCTGTCCCTTGCCGCCATCGACAATAATGAGGTCCGGCATCTCGCCTTCTTCTTCAATAAGACGCCGGTACCGCCGCCCCACGACCTCGGTGATGGAGGCAAAATCATCCACCCCTTCGACGGATTTGATCTTAAACCTGCGGTAATTTTTCTTGTCTGCAACACCGCCCCGGAACTGGACCATCGATCCGACCATCGAAGTACCCGAAAGATGGGAGATATCAAAGCATTCGATAACGAGAGGCGGATCGGGGAGATCGAGGCTTGACTGGAGGTCTTTTACCTTCCGGTCGTTTTTCAGGAATGCATGCTCGATGTTCTTATCGACGAGTTCGAGCAGTTTTTTCTTGTCGCCGGCTTTTGGAACCGTGATCTGCACGACCCGGCCTTTCTTCTCAGACAGGTACCCTGCAAGCGCCTCGTCCACGTCAGACGGGACGATAAGTTCCTGCGGGGGAACCCGGTCAGCATAATACTGCACGAGGAACTCATCAAGGAACCCGTCGCGGTTTTCAAAGGAATACTCCTGCTTGTTGGAGAGCAGGCCTTTCTCGACCGAGAAGACCATCAGGTACACGGTATCGTCAGCCACCGTGTAGCCGATCACGTCCTGGTCCGTGGATTTGGGCCTCTCGACATGCTGCCGCTCGGCAAGATGTTCGATTGCCTGGATCTGGTTGCGGAGGACCAGCGCTTTTTCGTATTCCATCTGCTCCGAGCATTCCGCCATCTCAGTCCGGAGCGACATGAGAAGTTCCGCACTCTTTCCCTTGAGAAGCGAGGTGGTCCGCTCGATCCGGGCCCGGTACTCGTCCTCGCTGATCGCCCCGATGCAGGGAGCGCTGCAGGAGCCCATGTGGTACCGCAGGCATGCCCGTTTCGGGAGTTTCCGGCAGGAGCGTAAGGCAAAGACCCGCTTGACCACCCGGAGCAGCTGGTCGCGTTCTGCTGCCGAAACAAACGGCCCGAAATAACCTGCCTCTCCCTTTGCCATCCTGCGGGCGATCCCGATCCGGGGAAACGGTTCGTGGGTCAGTTCGATATAGGCATACCGCTTTGCATCCTTTAGGTCGATATTGTATTTCGGCTGGTGTTTTTTGATGAGGTTGTTTTCCAGCAGCAGCGCTTCGGTCTCGGTGTTGGTCAGCATCACGTCGACTGAAACGATGTTCGCGACAAGGTTTTCCGTCTTTTTGTCGTGATCCTTTTTCTGGAAGTAACTCGTCACCCGTTTTTTGAGATCCTTTGCCTTCCCCACATAGAGGATCGTCCCGGTAGCATCCGAGAAAAGGTAGCAGCCGGGGTTGTGGGGAAGGGTCGCGAGATCGATCATGTGCTGTACAAGGATCGGAGTCTTAAGGCATAAGGAATAGGGATGGGGTAATGAGGGGGCAAAAAATTACATATTCCTGAACACGCTTTCGAACGGCTCGATCATGTGGGGTTTTAAGTCGGACAGGAATTTTTTCCGGAAACCGGGGATTTTCATAAGCAGGTTCATGACCCCGCCGGACAACCAGGTCCTGAGGCCCACGTTCGGGAAATCAAACAGCCCGTTTTCCACATAATACCGGTAATCGGCCTGGAACGGGAAACGCATATGCCCGTAGACGGAGTCACGGAATATCTTGTGGCCCCCGACTGCATAGAACGTATTCGGCGGGATATATCCTGCTTCAGCAGCCTGCACGAGCCGGGTGGCAGTCCCGTACAGCAGGGCATCAAGGTGCCCTGAATCCCCGCACTCGTCCGTAACGAACAGGGCATGACACTTCCCGTTGTCAGCCCATGCTGACAGCGCCTCCCGGAGGTACGGCAACTGCCGGAGCGGTCCTTCGATGACAAAACCGATCTGCTTACCCTTGAGGCCCGGTGTATGGCCTTTGAAGAAACTCCGGTCGAAGAACTGCTTCCACGCAGAGGACAGGTACCGGTCATGCACGGTTCCGGCCATGATGATGATGTCGGCTGCCTGAAGCGTGTTTGTATAAAAGTCCTGATACCCGTCGGTATATATGCACACGTTATCAAAAGCGCACTGGCAGCACCCGAGGCATCCTCCCCGGATATCCACATCATGCAGGTGAACCAGTTGAACCGTACCTCCAAAAACCTGCCGGAGCCGGTCGGCCATCTTTGTACAATTGGAGGACCCGTCATCAGAATCTGTCAGTATGATCACTTTTTTCCCGGCAGCCATAGCCGGTCCCGGTACCGGGCCGGGTGCATACGTCCATGATGGCCATACAAGGGGATCATGCTCCCGCGGGATCTGGATCTTGTCCGTTACCGTTGCAAAGAGCAGCTGCGAAAAATGCTCAAACCTGCTGCGTTCTTCTTCCTTGAGAAGGTCCATCATCTCGGCAGAGTAAAACCCGCAGGAATGCATGCCGAGATCATCGGAGACTGCATGCAGGTAGTTGTTTGCAGTCTGGTCGAAGAAGTGGATGGAGGTGGAGAGCGATGCTGCGTATTTCCCGGCAAATGCATCCTGTACATTCCGCTCGAAGATGAGTTCGATGAACCGCTTGTATTGCGAGGGCACGAGCAGGAAATAGAGGGGAAATGCCCAGAGCACGAGATCCGCGGATCGGACTGCATCCAGGATCCCGCCAAACACTGCATCATCCTTTTCGATCTTCCGGATATCGTGCGCCACGTTGAATATCCGGTAATCATGCGCCGGGAATTTTTTCTGCATATATGCCACGTACTGCATCGTGACACTGGTATCGCCTTTCGGGCTGCCATTCAGAACGACAATTTTCATAACCCGCCTCAGTCATCCTTTGGATTGAGTGAAGAATCCAGGATCTTTCTTGCAAATTCCTGCAGGGCATCGGCTTTCACCAGCGCAATACCCCGCTCGATATCCCCCAGCACGAGCAGGATATCCCCCGGCTTGATATCAAAAATCTCACGTGCTTCCTTTGGAATCACGACCTGTCCCCGTTCCCCGACTTTTACGCTGCCGAAGATGTGTTTTGCTTTCTCACACCGTGGGGCTACCAGATCATCAACCATTTTTTCTTTCTCCTCACCATTCATATTTTTCACACTTTTCATATTTGTACGCTTATTCATATTTATTTGTTCGGTCACCAGGAATTAGCAGTAAACAGAGCCGGAAAATTTTCATTTTCTTCAGCTCCCACACAAGGGGGGGTACCCCCCTCCAACTTTTTTTAAGCAGGGGGGTGGGGGGGGTCCCATGGGTGGGGGGGAGGGTAGCTACCCCTCCCTCAGTACGAGGGGTGGGTATCCCCCCCCCGACTCATTTATGAGAACGAGTGTCATCAGAGTGTTCCGGTGATACTTCCATGCGAAGCAATGCAATACCGGCTGCGAAAAAATGAACGTTACTCAATTTTGAGGTGGGGGAGGGTACCCCCCCCTCCCCCCTCCTCTTTTTTTTGGGCAGGGGGGGGGGGGGGGGGGGGCCCTGGGCAGGAAGGGGG